>Ga0308169_10000076_pt1 | contig 225598 bp, 204 predicted proteins | sample PhyBR1_2_FD_202139 | JGI IMG/M metagenome (GOLD analysis project Ga0308169, IMG submission 202139) | Phyllosphere microbial communities from UC Gill Tract Community Farm, Albany, California, United States - DLSLSB.R1 | ecosystem: Host-associated > Plants > Phyllosphere > Unclassified | place... | reverse complement strand
TTCTTCTCGCCCCCCCGCGCCCCCCCCCCCCCCCCCGAATCCAAAAATTAAAAAATAGGTATTAGATTAATAGATTCTTCACTTCGCTCAGAATGACAATAAGTTTATGAAGTACAAAAGCCTTTTGAATTTTCAAAAGGCCTTTGTGTATTAAATGTGGAAATGTTTATTTCAGTTGAAATAATTTCTTTATACAGCAGACTGATCGCAGGTATAAACTTGTGGGCACGCCATATATTGTACGCAATACCATGGTCCTGTTACTGATCCTGAACAGCTGCATCCGCAAAGAGATAAATCCGGATTTCCGCTTATTCCTCCCTGAATGTTTTTAAGATCTTGTTTTTGTAATTTCTTCGCGTTTTTTAAAAAGTTGTTTTGCATTGTGATTTAGTTTTAAGGTTTGTACTATTTATAGTTTATTGTTTTCTAAAGTTAAACAAATATTAATTATCTGCAACATAATTTAATATTAAATTTTTATAATCAGCTTAGTTAGTTATATTTATTAAGTTAATAACGAAAACTAGCAATTAAATATTTCTTAAACACTTCTTAATTATTCTGTAAATTCCAGATCTTTATCGTGAGTTTCTGAAATCGTAAGTGAAGAATAAAAAGCTAGTCCAAAGACGATCGCTCCTAAGATAGCGGCACTGATAATCACTGAAAAATCCTTCTTAAAAAAATCAAAAACAAAAATCATCACAGGAACCAAGCCTCGAACCATATTGGGAACCGTTGTCGTTGCTGTATTTCTGATATTTGTTCCGAACTGTTCTGCAGCCAGCGTTACAAACATTGCCCAATATCCCGTTCCCAATCCTAGCCAGACACAGAAAATATAATATTTTGTTTCAGTATTTGTATTTCCGAAGAGCATGATTGCCACGCCAATAATTGTAAAAACCAACATATAGAAAATGGCCATTTTTCTCGACTTTAAGGCATGAGAAATAAAACCACTCATCAAATCACCGACAGAAATCCCTATATAAGCCCACATAATTGCTTTTCCGGGATTGAGATCCGCGATGCCTAATTCAGGAGCAAACTGATTGGCTAAAACAGCTAGAATCCCAATGCAATACCAGGTTGGCAATCCTACTGCAATACATTTTAAATATCGGATCAGCCGATCTTTATTTGTAAAAAGGGAAAGAAAATTTCCTTTGGCAACAGATTCATGTTCTATATTTTTATAAATTCCGGATTCGGAAACACTGATTCTCAGAAATAAAAGCAAAATTCCCAAAATTCCTCCGATGATGTAGGATATATTCCAACCACCGGCTAATTCTACGGTTAATTGAGCTACCACAGCACCCATTAATCCAAAACCTGCTACAACAGAGGTTCCTATTGCCCTTAAATTCTTCGGTAAACTCTCAGAAACCAATGTAATTCCCGCTCCAAGCTCTCCGGCTAACCCAATTCCCGCAATAAACCTTAAAGCAGCATATTGATATACTAAATGCTCTTTCGGAAAGTAGGGTAAAAATCCGCAGGCAATATTAGCTAAAGAATATACTAAGATTGATCCGAATAAAACGGATAATCTTCCTTTTTTATCTCCAAAGATTCCCCAGAAAATACCTCCTAGAAGCAAACCTATCATCTGACAGTTAAGAATAAAAGTCCCATCGACATCCGGATTCAAACCTAAAGCTTTCAGACTCGGAATTCTTACAATTCCAAATAAAAGCAGGTCGTAGATATCTACAAAGTAGCCTAAAGCAGCAATAATCACAGGAATAGAAAAGATGTACTTCAATTTTGAAGACAAAGAAAGCTCTTGCATATGGAGTCTATAAATTTCGTTAAAAATAAAAAACCTTTCAATTTCTTGAAAGGTTTTTATATAATATCTTTTTTAGATTATTATCTTGCAATGTTTACAGCTCTCGTTTCTCTGATTACTGTTACTTTTACCTGTCCAGGATAAGTCAATTCGTTCTGGATTTTTTCTGAAATATCATACGATAATTGAGAAGCTACTTCATCATTTACTTTTCCACTTTCTACCATTACTCTTAACTCTCTACCTGCCTGAATTGCATAAGCTGATGAAACTCCATCAAAACTTAATGCCGCAGATTCAAGGTCTTTTAATCTTTGGATGTAAGATTCAAGAACCTGTCTTCTTGCTCCCGGTCTTGCTCCGGAAATAGCATCTGCAACCTGAATGATTGGAGATAGCAATGAAGTCATTTCAACTTCGTCGTGGTGAGCTCCGATTGCGTTGACAACTTCAGCATTTTCACCATATTTTTCTGCCCATTGCATCCCTAGTAAAGCGTGAGGAAGTTCAGATTCCTGCTCCGGAACTTTACCAATATCGTGCAATAGACCTGCTCTTTTAGCTAGTTTTACATTTAATCCTAATTCAGCAGCCATCGTTGCAGCAATATTAGCCACTTCTCTTGAGTGCTGTAATAAGTTCTGCCCATAAGAAGAACGGTACTTCATTCTACCAACAATCTTAATCAATTCAGGGTGTAATCCGTGAATTCCTAAATCAATAATCGTTCTCTTCCCTACTTCTATAATCTCTTCTTCGATTTGTTTTTTGGTTTTCTCTACCACTTCTTCAATTCTTGCAGGGTGAATTCTACCGTCTGTAACCAATCTGTGAAGTGATAGTCTTGCAATTTCTCTTCTTACCGGATCGAAACATGAAAGAAGGATAGCTTCAGGAGTATCATCTACAATAATTTCTACACCTGTTACCGCTTCCAAAGCACGGATATTCCTACCTTCTCTACCGATAATTCTACCTTTTACTTCATCAGATTCAATGTTGAAAACAGATACTGAATTTTCAATTGCCTGCTCTGTTCCAATTCTCTGAATAGTCTGAATAACGATTTTTCTCGCCTCATTCTTCGCATTCATCTGAGCTTCTTCCATAATGCTCTGAACATGCGCCTGAGCTCTTGTTTTTGCTTCAGCTCTCATAGTTTCTACCAATTCTGCTTTAGCTTCATCCGCTGTATAGTTTGCTATCTTTTCAAGAATCTCCACTTTTTTAGCAGTTGCTGTGTCTAATTCCTGTTGCTTTCTTTCTAAAATTTCTGTTTTCTTAGAGTAATCAGCAATTTGCTTATCCAAATCTTTTTCAAGTTTTCCTGTCTTGCTAAGCTCGTCATTTAACTTGTTTTCCTTGTCTTTAATTCTTTTTTCAATCTCCTGCATTTTCTTTTCGCGAGACTGAATATCTGCGTCATGCTGTGATTTCAGTTCCAAGAATTTTTCTTTAGCTTGAAGATTTTTTTCTTTCTTTATGGATTCAGCTTGTACATTAGCTTTTTCTACAAGGTTTTCGGCATTTTTCTTTGCATCATCTATAATAAATTTTGCCTTAGTATTTAATGAGCTTTTGGAAAAAATCATTCCTATTACTGCACCTATTACTAAGCAAATCACGCCTATAATAATAGCGGTTGTTGTCATATATATTGAGTTTTAATTGTCATATTTCATAAATAAAAAAGCCCACAATAATCCAGGGATTGAGAGTAAACTCCTAATCAACACGATTTGAACTGATTTCCACTGTCTGTAATCCGGACGAACCGGCGCGCCATTCAACGGACATTTGTTCGGTAATTGTTTAGCGTTGAGTTTACCTTTAATGTGTTAGAATTATTGTAGGCAGGCTTTTGGAAAAGTTTATTTTCCAATTTCATTCAGCGATTGATTAATTTTACTTAATCTTTCGTTGGTAGAATTTATATTTTTTTCGTAGTTCATAGACACTACTTCGGCATTGGTTCCTAATTTAAGGGCACACATTGCTAAAGCATCCTGTTTGTCTCTTACATCGAAATTTTGTTCAAAATCTTTAATCATATTCTCTATCTGCTTCCCCACTTTGCGCAAAGTTTCCTCCTCCGCTGCGGGTACATTCAGCGGATACACTCTTCCTGCAATGTTGATAGTTATTCTCCTTACCTCCATTTATAATCCACTGTTTTGAAGCTGAGCAATACAGAAATCAATTTCCTTTACCAATCTATTGATATGGTTTTTCATTAATCTATTGTGTTCAGGATTTCCTGATATTGCTGAATAAAGCTTTATATTTTTTTGTTCTTCTGCTAATACCTGATTCTTTTTCCTTTCTTCATCATATTTCTTCTGCAGTTCTTTATTTTCAATGCTTAGTTCCGATAATTTTTCAGTAAGATTATTGTAATTCTTTTGCAAATTGATAATCTTTTTTTCTAATTCTGAAAAATTGGTTTCTAACTCTTGAAGCATTTCAGGTTTTGTATATTCTAACTAATAGCAAAAATAGCAAAATATTAATATTAACAAAAATAAAAGTCTCTATATTTTGAGTTTAATACAAAAAAAGGAGATACAAGCGTATCTCCTCAATATTTATTTTTAAATATTTTTATTCAAACTTCAGTACAAACATGATAGCTCTTGTTTGTAAAGTTGATATAGCTGATGCCCAATAGGGAGGAGTTGTTGCATTATCTGCAACCATTTCATTATTCATGAAGAAAGTTCCTCTGATTGCCGGCGTCAATTTAAATTTATTAAAGTAGAACTGAACACCCATTTCAGCAGACCAAGCAAAATTATGTGTCGTAGATCTGAAAACCTGCTGCATATTATCATCTGTAGAGGTTGAATTAGACTGTAAGTTTACTACATAATTTACCCCTGCTGCAACATAGGGTCTAGAGTTATACCATCTGTGTCCATGAAGTTCTAGCAATACAGGAATGTCAACTAAAGTAGATTTAACTTCTCTATTTCTATCTTTATCAGAAAGTGGTATAGGAATGAAAGGATCATTAGTTAATGTACCGTTTTGATACTGATCATTAGACTGAGTATTAAACGTTAGTTTTCTTTGAGCGAATTGTAACCCTGGCTCCATTCTTAGATCTAAATAATCATTAAGTCTCCATTTTGCGATAAGACCAGCCCCAAAACTAGTACTCTCTTTGGATGAAACAAGATTCTGGTTCCCGTAGGTTCCATATCTTGGATTAAGTACTATACGGTAATCCAGCATATTGCCATTCAAATAGAATCCCCAACTGAACTTTTGCTCGTCAAAGTCTTCCAACTTATCCATTCTATTTCGGGTTTTGAAGAATTGTGCATTTGCCAAAACTGCAATATTTACTGACGCTAAAACCAGTGCTCTTAATAAAAATTTATTCATAGGTTACTTTGTTGCTTTATAAATTGTGGCTATACCTAAACTTAGTTTTTTATATTCAACTTTTTTAAATCCTGTATCTAAAAGAATTTGTCTCATCTTTTCCCCAAAAGGAAAAGCGTTTACAGAATCCGGAAGATATGTATATGCCCTATTATCTTTTGAAACCAATCTGCCTATGGCAGGTAATATATTTTTGAAATAAAACATATAAAATGGCCCTAAGAACCCCTCAACCTTTGAAAACTCCAGTATATAAACACTCTTGTTATCTTTAACTACTCTTCTTAATTCTGCTAACCCTTTGGCAAGGTTCTCAAAATTCCTTACTCCAAATGCAACGGAAACAGCATCGAATCTATTGTCCTCGAAAGGTAAATTTTCTGCATCGCCCTTTTGCATGGAAATTTTGCCGTCTAAATTAAGTTTTTTTATTTTAATAACGCCAACATTTAACATTTGTTGCGATAAATCTAAACCAATTACTTTTGAGCCTGTTCCTTTTTCAATCGTAATTGCTAAATCTCCCGTTCCTGTAGCCACATCCAGCACTTCCTGCGGGTGGTCATTTTTCATCCATTTCACCAAAGTATTTCTCCATAAAACATCAATTTTCAGAGATAAAACACGATTCAGAAGATCATATTTTGGTGCAATATTGTCGAACATATCCTCTACCTGGCTTTTCTTTGTAGCCTCAGAATTGTAGGGAGTAACTTGGTTGATATCTTTTGTCAAAACTTAAAACTTGTAATATTCTTTATAATAATTAAGGTAATCCTGCTTTCTGAAAATTTTCGATCTGGATTCTACCTGCTGAATGTTTTTGATGAGTTTATCATAATCTTCATCTACATTATAATAAAAATCTTCGGTATAAAGCTTGTTGAAACGTCTTGCTCCTCCATAATACGCTTTCCCGTCAATCATCGTTTTATCAAGAGCCAAAAGTAATGAATCTTTTTTAAGATTGTATCCATAATATTGGTCATTCACATAATAATCCTCATGAGCAATATTAATTAACCCGCGAATCTTGTTTACTTCAAACGCAGAATCGTAAAGTAATTTTTTATTTTGATCGAAAACTTTAATCGAATTTTTTCCTTGGTTTAAATCTACATGCACAAACTGTCCGCCTGCCACAATTCCTTCGGAACCATTATTAATCTTATAATAATATGTATTGGGTGTAGGATTATCTACCACATAATAATTCTTCTTTGCTAAAAAAAGGAAGTAGATCCCAAAGGCAATGATAAACATCGCAACTGCAATAAGTAAGCCTTTTAAGGACGAATTGTTTTTCATAGATTGTAAAGTACAATTTTTGCAAATTTAATAATATTTTTAATTCTCCGTTATTAATATTAATTATTAACTTTGCATCTTTAAAAAAAATCATATAAACGAATGCCGAATACGATCATTATTGGTTCTGGATCTTACCTTCCTACAAGAATTATAGGAAGAGATTATTTTCTAGATTCAGAGTTTTATTCAGAAGACGGGGCGAAGATTGACAAACCTGCTGAGGAAACTATTGCGAAATTTGTAGAGATTACAGAAATAGAAAACAGGAGATTCATAGAAGAAGATCTTTCAAACTCACAAATCGGTTATGAAGCTGCAAAGATTGCCATTGCAGATGCAAAAATAGATCAGGAAGAACTGGATTATATTATATATGCAAGTAATTTTGGAGAAGTTACCGTAAACGGATATGCTGACTTTATGCCAACAATGGCTGCAAGAGTAAAAAACAAACTAGGCATAAAAAACAGAAAATGTATCACTTATGATATGCTTTTCGGATGTCCGGGATGGGTGGAAGCAATGATTTTGGCTAACACGTTAATTAAAGCAGGATCAGCAAAAACTATCTTAGTAATAGGAGGGGAAACATTAAGCAGGGTAACAGATCCATATGACAGAAACAGAATGATTTTCGCTGATGGAGCCGGAGCTGTTGTAGTAAAAGCTACTGATCAAGAAAACGTAGGAATCATTGCTCATAACACAATCTGTGACAATGGTATTGAACTTGATTATCTGGCAAACGGACCTTCAATCAATAAAGAATCTGATCAGACTCGTTTATTTGTAAGAATGCAGGGAAGAAAAATTTATGAGTACGCTCTTAAAAATGTTCCTGCTGCTATTAAAGAAACTATTGAAGACGCAGGGCTTTCTATTGAAGATATCAACAAAATCTTAATCCACCAGGCAAATGCCAAGATGGATTATGCAATGATCGAAAGACTTCATAAGCTTTATGATATAAAAGATTACGATCATTCTATCTCTCCCATGACGATTCAGGACTTTGGAAACTCTTCTGTTGCAACAATTCCTACCATGTATGATTTAATAATTAAAGGAAAAATGGAGGGTCAAACGTTTAAAGAAAAAGGTAACATTGTAATGACTTCGGTAGGTGCCGGAATGAACATCAATGCTATCGTTTATAGATTTCCTTAATATTATTTTAATTTAAAATATAAAAAGCACAGGGAAACTATTCTTTGTGCTTTTTTTACATTTAATTATGCAGAGAAATTTTTTAATTATTGCCGCTATCTTCTTATTTTTAGAAATATACATCTATCAGGCAATAAAAACATTGACGGATAGCTTTTGGATAAGAGCCGGTTACTGGGCAGTCTCTTTAATCATTTATGGTATTTTCGCTTATGAGGTCACTCATTTTAGCAGAGCTGACAGAAGCACAGCAAGAGCTCAAATTATGATCTCTTTATTCTTGATTTTTATTCTTCCGAAAATTTTCATCGTTTTATTTTTATTAATTGATGATATAGTAAGAACGGGAGGGTATTTAATCGGATTAGCCAAACCTTCCGAAAACTTCTTCCCGGAAAGGCGTAAATTCCTGAGTCTATTAGGATTGGGAATGAGCGGTGTACTTTCTGCTCTCTTCATTGACGGAATTACATTCGGAAAATACCGTCACAAAGTAAGAAGAGTAAGAATGAACTTCACCAATCTTCCTAAAATCTTTAAGGGATATAAAATCGTGCAAATCTCAGACGTTCACAGCGGAAGTTTTTCTGACCCAAGTAAATTGGAACACGCTATCAACCTAATTAATGAACAAAACCCAGATTTAGTTCTATTTACGGGAGATATGGTGAATAACGTCGCAGATGAATTCAAGCCTTTTATTCCTTTATTTTCAAAGATCAAAGCAAAAGACGGAAAGTTCGCAGTACTGGGAAACCATGATTACGGAGATTACGTAAACTGGGAATCTGCAGATGCAAAAAAGAAAAATCTAACAACGCTGATCGATTACGAAAGACAAGCCGGTTTTGATATGCTTCGAAATGAGCACAGGATTATCGAAAAAAATGGCGATAAATTATATATTTTAGGCGTTGAAAACTGGGGATTGAAGCCTTTTCCACAATTCGGAAGACTGGATGATGCTTTAAAAGACGTCCCTAAAGATGCTACAAAAATATTAATGAGCCATGACCCTACTCACTTCGATTATGTCGTTAAAAAACACCCAACAGACATCCATTTGACACTTTCCGGTCACACACACGGAATGCAGTTCGGATTGGATTTGAAAAACATAAAATGGTCTCCCGTTCAATACAAATACCCAAAATGGGCAGATTTATATGAAAGCGAAGGAAAAATGCTTTATGTAAACAGAGGCTTTGGAGTTTTAGGCTATCCTGGAAGAGTGGGTGTATTGCCGGAAATTACACTTTTTGAATTAGCATAAAGTTCAAGGTTCAGAGTTTAAAGAAATTTAACCTGCAACCTATTAAAATATATAATCTTTCATACGAGAAGTAGCCATCTCCTTCTCGTTGATCCAGGCAAGGAGGGCATCTAGTTTGTCCTCCATTTTTTTGCCCGAATTGAGCTTTCTGTAAAAAGGAATATCAAACCGGTATTTACTGAAGTCTGTGAACTGCCAAGAATTAAGATAAATCAGAACAAAATCATCATTCTTTAATGTTTCAAAAACCATGTTCTGATAGTATTTCATGGGTAATATCTGAAATACAAAATCATTATATGGCAATTGACTGTAAGGAGAAATACTTTCCGGAATAATACTCAATCCGTCTTCTTCGGTGATTTCCGTATCTCTTTTTAAGCGTTTAAAGGGAAAGAGAATATTGGCATTATCAATATTGGAAACATAATTAAATTCCAACAATTTCAAATTTTCCTCCGGCAGTTTAAAATCTTTCTGACGAATTCCGCGAATCTGTTTTTCTAAAAAATCCTGTGTGAATTTCTTTACTTCTTCAATTTCGTGAAGAGCAGAATTTTTATTATAAAAAGCAATTTCATGCCCTTGGGATGAAATTGCTTTTATTAAGTTTTGAAGTTTTTGAGCTATGGAAATTTCCACAAAAAAACTTGCTTTAACATCATGAATATCTAAAATTCTGAGAATCGCTTTTGTATTATTCTCTGATATTTTCAATCTTTCTTCATCGGAAATCTGAATGCCGTTTTTGCAATCGGCATCAATATTTAAGATGTTAAAAGTGAATAATATCATTTAAACTAAATTTTATATAAATTTTATAATTTATTACAAATCAGATGTTAAAATATATTTTAATTAAAGTTCAACTTTAGATAAATTAATTTTTACCTAATTTTACTTTAAGGTTCCTGATCATATCTTTTGACATCTCGGAAATTCCGAAATCATACGTCAGTCCCCAATCTTTTTTCGCTACAGAATCATCAATCGAAGCCGGCCAAGAATCTGCAATCTGCTGTCTGAAATCTGGTTTATAATCAATCTCAAAACCTGGAATTTCTTTCTTAATTTCTTCCGCCAATTCTTTTGGAGTAAATGACATTCCTCCTAAATTATAAGATGAACGAACCGTAAGATTTTCCGATGGAGCTTCCATTAATTTCAGGGTTGCATTAATTGCATCATCCATATACAACATCGGCATTCCTGTATTCTCGGAAATGAAACTGGTATATTTTCCTTCTTCAATAGCTTCGTAAAAAATTTCCACAGCATAATCAGTAGTTCCTCCCCCTGCAGGAGTTTTCCATGAAATAAGCCCCGGATACCTGATACTTCTTACATCTACCCCATGCTTATCAAAATAATATTCGCACCACTTTTCTCCCGCCATTTTAGAAATTCCGTATACCGTTGTAGGATTCAAGACTACATCCTGTCCTACATTTTCTTTAGGAATTCCTTTTCCAAATACCGCGATAGAACTTGGCCAGAAAATCTTTTTAAGCAAGCCTTCTTTCGCTAATTCGCAAAAATGAAGAAGAGGTTCTAGATTCAGTTTCCACGCAAAAATTGGCTGCTTTTCTGAAGTTCCTGATAATAGTGAAGCCAGGTGATAAACGGTAGTGATCTCATAATCTTTGATAACCTGTCTTACCAATTGTGTATTGGTAACATCCATTCTTTCATAATGACCTGCCGCAGTAATTCCCTTTTGCCATCTGTCTAGCCCGGAAGCAACTACATTGTCCGCTCCGTGAATCTCAACAAGTCTGTTGGTAAGTTCGGTGCCGATTTGTCCCAAAGCACCTGTAATCAATATTCTTTCCGTATAGGATTCCATTTTACTTAATAATTAGTTGATTTGAGCAAAAGTAAATATTTTAAACACTATCTTAAAACAAAATTGTAAATTCGGATATAAAATTTGCAAATGAAAAAGATTGCTATAGCATTTATCCTTTTTTCTTTCTCTGTTTCAGCACAATACACAGATATTAACATCATAAAAGAGGTGAAAGTGAAAAACAAAGGCGTGGTTGTTTCCGCTCATCCTCTTGCAAGTGAAGCCGGAGCAAAAATCCTGCGAATGGGAGGAAATGCTTATGATGCCGTTATTGCAACTCAATATGCTTTAGCCGTTGTTTATCCACAGGCTGGAAATATTGGCGGTGGTGGATTTTTGGTGGGAGTAAAAAATAACGGCGAAAAATTCACGATTGATTACCGCGAAACAGCTCCCCAAAAAGCTTCGAGAGACATGTATCTTGACAAAACAGGTAAAGCTAATACAGATCTATCCCAAAACGGAAGATTAGCGGTTGGAATTCCGGGAAGTGTTGCCGGTTTTTTCGCCACTTTAAAATACGGTCAGCTTCCTATGGATAAAATCATTCAGCCTGCAATTGATCTCGCAGAAAAAGGATTTGCCATCACAGAGCAAGAGGCCAACTTACTGAATTCCCATCAAGTCAATTTTCAAAAAAATAATCAAGCATCCACAGTTTTTGTAAAAAACACCCCTTGGAAAGCAGGAGATCTATTGGTTCAGAAAGAATTGGCGGAAACTTTAAAATTAATTCAAAAATTAGGTGCAAAAGGGTTTTATGAAGGAAAAACGGCTCAACTTCTGGTTTCTGAAATGAAAAGAGGAAACGGAATCATCACAGCGGAAGATTTAAAAAATTATAAAGTTGCAGAAAGAAAGGCTTTAGAGTTTGGATATAAAGGAAGTCAGATCGTATCTATGCCTCTGCCTTCAAGCGGTGGTATTTTATTGGCTCAAATGCTGAAGATGTCTGGCTATGAAAATCTTGAAAAATATCAACAGAACTCTACGCAAGCAGTCCAAATCATGACAGAAGCCGAAAGAAGAGCGTTCGCCGACAGAGCTGAATACATGGGTGATCCGGACTTTATTCAGGATAAAACCTCCTATTTAATTTCTGATGAATATTTAAAAAGCAGATGGAAAAACTTCAGTTTCAACAAAGCAACAGCAAGCTCTGAGGTAGGAAAAATCATTCAACAGCCGAAAGAATCCACAGAAACCACCCACATCTCGGTTATTGATAAGAATGGAAATACAGCGGCTGTTACCACCACCTTAAATGGCTTGTACGGAAGTAAAGTGGTGGTTACCGGGGCCGGATTTTTCCTGAACAATGAGATGGATGACTTTTCTGTAAAGCCCGGTGTTCCAAATATGTTCGGAGCTGTGGGCGGAGAAGCAAACTCTATTCAGCCTAACAAAAGAATGCTTTCTTCAATGACTCCGACAATTGTTTTAAAAAATTCTAAACCCTATATGATTGTCGGAACTCCCGGCGGAACAACAATTCCAACTTCTGTTTTTCAGTCGATTGTAAATGTTATTGATTTTAAACTTACCGCCAATATTTCGGTAAACGCTCCTAAATTTCACCATCAGTGGCTTCCTGAAACGGTTGCCTTTGAAAAAAACTTTCCGGAAACCACTATTAAGGACCTGAAAAAACTGGGCTACAAAACCGAAAAGTGGGAACAGATAGGAAGAACGGAAATGATCCTGATTGATGATAACGGAAACATTCATGCGGTTGCAGATGGTCGTGGTGATGATTCTGTAGGCGTTGAATAATTAAATCTCCCCTATTATCTCTTCAAAATTTCTTCAAAATTGAATCAATAAATTAGCAATATGAAAATTTTAATCATCGAAGACGAGTCAGAACTGTCTAAAAGTATTGCTGAGTATCTTTCGGAAAAAAACTATTTGTGCGAGTTTGCTTCTACATTTAAAGAGGCTATGAACAAAATAGAGGCTTTTGACTACGCCTGTATCATCTTGGATATTATGCTTCCTGACGGAAATGGTCTCGCCATTTTAGAGGCTTTAAAGAAGGAAAATAAGCAGGACGGAGTGATTATTGTTTCGGCCAAAAATTCATTGGATGATAAAATAAACGGTCTGCAAATGGGAGCGGATGATTATCTTACAAAGCCTTTCCACCTTTCTGAATTAATGGCAAGAATCTACTCTATTATCCGCAGAAAACAGTTTAATAATTCCAATATTATCATTCAAAATGAATTACAGATAGATCTCTTAGCCAAAACGGTCTCTATCAATAACCAGATCATTGAACTTACAAAAAAGGAATTTGATCTGCTCATTTACTTCATCGGAAATAAAAATAAGGTCATTTCAAAAAGTACACTTGCAGAGCATTTATCAGGTGATTTTGCCGACATGCTAGATAATCATGATTTTGTGTATGCTCATATTAAAAATTTAAAGAAGAAGCTTTACGATGCGGGTTGCAACCATTATCTGAAAACCGTTTACGGAACCGGCTATAAATGGATTTCCTAGTCATTATTTAAAACATTATATTTCAAAAAACTGTAACTTATACCCTCTCAATCCTTTATTGTGAAACCATTATTAAGCAAAGCGACAAAACCTTTTATCATTTATGTACTTATTATACTCACGATAAGTATTCCGATTTACTATTGGGTAGTGAATACAATCTGGGAAAGCGAGCTGGATGAGCACAACAAAACCATTGCAGAGAAAACTTCTGATGAGTTTAATCTTCTTAAGCTTTCTGATGAAGAGTTATATAACAGTATAAAGCTCTGGAATCATATTCAGCCTGAAACGAATATAGTGCATGTTGCTGCAAACGCTCCTCACGAAGATGTATATTTTACGATAGAAAAACAAAAAAACTTTAGCGGAAAAAATGAAGTAGAGCGCTACAGATGCTTAAAAAGGACGGTATATATTAATAATCAACCGTTTCTGTTTACCATTCAGACCAATATTGAAGAATCACAAGATACCATTGCGGTTATTGCAGTAACCACCATTTTCTTTTTTATCATCATCGCCTTAGGATTATTATTTCTGAACCGAAAACTATCATCCAGTATATGGAAACCGTTCAGAAATACTTTAGAAAAGCTTAAAAAATTTAATCTGAACACTCATCCTCACATTGAGTTTGAAAAAACAGACACGCTCGAATTTGAAGAGCTCCACGAATCACTGAATAAACTGATAGAGCATAGCGTTTCTGTATACCAAGCTCAGAAGCAGTTTACTGAAAATGCCTCCCATGAATTGCAGACTCCTCTAACGATCATTAAACACAAGGTAGATATTTTGCTTCAAAATGAAAGCTTAACGGAAGAACAGTACTTGATTGCAGAGGATATCAATAAAGCTTTAACACGCAGTTCAAGAATCAATAAAAATCTTCTCCTGCTTGCGAAAATAGGCAATAGCCAATTTGATAATTCAGAGAAAATTGAGTTTGATGTTTTGGTAAGCCAGAGTCTGGAGATATTTGAAGAACATTTTAATCAAAAAAATCTCTCTGTACATTCATCGATTCATCCGAAAATTGAGTTGCTTGGAAATAGCGGGTTGTGTGAGGTCCTTATTAATAATTTACTGATCAATGCAATCCGTCATACCCTTCAAGACGGTTCAATTTCTGTGATTTTAACGGAATCTGTTTTTGAAGTTTCAAATTCAGGGACAGAAAAGCTGAATACAGAATCCTTATTTAAAAGATTTTCAAGATTTTCTTCCGACAATAACGGAAGCGGCTTAGGACTGGCTATCATTAATGAGATTTGCAGGTTTCAGAAATGGGAAGTAAGCTATAGGTTTGAAAATAACAATCACATTTTCTCTGTAAAGTTCTAATTCAAAGTTTCTCCTAAATTGGATTGCAATTTTGTGTCATAATTAAGAAAAGTCAGACCACGATTACACCTTTCCCAAAGGAAATATCATACTCTGACCTGTAAAAGACTTTTAAATTTTTTGACATGACTTTTAATATCATCCTTTTATTTTTAGGAACAATAATAGCTTTCTGGATAAGTGCAATTTGTGGTGGTGGAGCAAGCCTTATTTTAATTCCTATTCTGAATCTACTGTTACCATCCTCTGTTGTTCCTTTTTCTTTAACAATAGGTACTTTTACGAGTTCTGTATCCCGAATTTCCGTTTTCAAAAAACATATTAAATGGAATATTTTCTTTTGGTTTGTGCCTTTTTCAATTCCGGCAGTTTTATTGGGAGCTTATCTCATTAAATATATAAATCCTAATTATCTTCAATTAATTGTTTCATTTTTCCTCATTGCTAACCTGCCTGAATTATTTAAAGCCAATAAATTACAGCAAGAAAGCCAAAAACCTTATTCTAAATTTCTATTGGCGGTTATCGGTTTTTTTGCAGGGTTTATTTCAGGTATTACGGGAGCAATCGGTTTATTGTTTAATCGTTTTTATCTCAGATTTGGACTTAAAAAGGAAGAAATTGTAGCTACAAGAGCAGCTAATGAAGTTTTTCTACATTTTATTAAACTCATCATTTATATTTCTCTTGGCCTCTATTCCAAAACCGCCTTATGGCTGGGAATAACAATTGCCTTGGCAACTGTCCTGTCATCTTATACAGTAAAATATATTCTGCCCTATTTAAGTGAATTCTTATTTAAGAAAATAGGTTATGGAACAATGGTTTTATCCGGTATTTTTCTATTAATAGGAACTTCTGATAAAATAATTCAACAGGACAATATTTCATTGTCTACCCTTCAAAAAACCAGCGAAACGGAATCTGTTATTTCATGGAGAAATACTGATTTTACAATCGAATTTGCCTTTAATGACGGGTTTGAAATAGAAAGAGCTATAAAGCCTGATGATTTACCTGATCTTCTTAAAGAAAAACATGACAGTCTGAAAAATCAATATGATAAAGTACATATAGAAAAAGTTTTCACTTTCAACAAGGAACCTGCTTATGAATTTTACTGTTATAAGAACAATCAGATAGTAGAAAAAATAGAAATATAATGATCAGGATCAGACTGGTTAACCAAAAACAATCTTTCTGTTTCGGCGGGGCTTTCAGCCCCGCCGAAACTTTTCATGACTTTCGTCATGTTTCCAAATAAAAATTCTTAATTTTCGCTCTTCAAAATACAAAACAAGCCTCTTGAAAACAAAAAAAATCTATCAGCAGCTTTATTTTCAAGTTATTATAGCTATTGTAGCAGGAATTCTTTTAGGAAAATTCTATCCTGAATTGGGAGAAAAGATGAAACCATTGGGAGATGGCTTTATCAAACTGGTAAAAATGATTATTGCGCCTGTAATTTTCATTACACTTACGTTAGGAATTGCGCACATGACGGACCTGAAAAAAGTGGGAAGAATTGCTGTAAAGGCAATGATCTATTTTGTTACTTTTTCAACCTTAGCTTTAATTATCGGCTTAATTGTAGGAAATATCTTACAACCTGGGCATGGTTTAAATATTGATCCGGCTACCCTTTCAGGAGATGTTTCACAATACCAGCAAAAAGCTCATGAAACTACATTGACCGGGTTTATCATGAATATCATTCCTGAAACATTATTCAGTCCATTGGTTGGAGATAATATTTTGCAGGTACTTTTGGTGGCTATTTTAATGGGAGTTGCTTTAGTTTTAACGAAAGAAAAAAGTCAGAAAGTGACGGATTTTTTGCAAGATCTTTCAACGCCGGTTTTCAAGATTGTACATATGCTCATGAAACTTGCACCCATCGGAGCTTTTGGAGCTATGGCATTTACCATTGGAAAATATGGACTTTATTCTGTATTGAATTTGATATTTTTAGTCGGTACATTTTATATCACCTCTATTCTTTTTGTCGTTTTGGTCTTAGGAGCAGTTGCCTGGTACAACGGTTTTAATATTTTCAAATTCATGTATTTTTTAAAGGAAGAACTTCTTTTGGTACTTGGAACAAGCTCTTCTGAATCAGCTCTTCCGGGAATTATGGAAAAACTGGAAAAAGCGGGCTGTTCGAAAGCCATTGTAGGACTTGTAGTTCCCACGGGATATTCTTTTAATCTTGATGGAACTAATATCTATATGACATTAGCTTCTTTATTTATTGCCCAAGCTTTAAATATTCATCTTCCTCTTGAAAAACAAATCATGCTTCTTTTAGTGGCCATGCTAAGTTCTAAAGGAGCAGCGGGAGTAACAGGAGCCGGTTTTGTAACATTAGCGGCCACTTTAGCAGTAGTTCCTGAAATTCCGATTGCAGGAATGACCTTAATTCTGGGAATTGATAAGTTTATGAGCGAATGTCGTGCCTTAACGAACGTTATCGGGAATTCTGTAGCGACTGTAGTTGTTGCCAACTGGGAAAAACAACTGGATAAAAACCAATTGCAATATTGTCTGGATCATCCGCATGAGACGGAGAAGAAATTGGAAGTTTAATTTTAAAAACTATAAGCTAATTAATAGCTAAGTTCAAAAGTTTTGTAATAAAAATTTATTCAGATAATAAAAACAGGGCTAACTAATGTAATTATCTTACACCAAAATATTCAAACTTGAAGGCTGAACTTTTATATGAATAGGAGATTTTATCTTATTGAATTCTCCATCAAGATGCCAGTTTTTAGTATTGACTTTAAACTCTATCTCTGAAACGGGAAGGTATGTTACATAATCATCATCCTTCAGTTTTTTAGTAAACATTCTGTAGGCAAATAGTGCAGAATAGGTTAAAGGAAACTTTTTCACCAGCACAATATCAACCAAGCCATCACTTTTACTTGCATTTGGTGCGATGTAAGCATTGTTTCCAAACTGACGTGTATTGGCAATATTCAGCATCAGATATTTCCCATTGTACTGCTGATATTGTTCATCAAAAAATTTGACCTTAATAGGTTTATAATTAAAAAACGTTTTAAGAGAAACTTTGATGTAATTTTTAAATCCTCTGCTTGTTTTCTCAAATTCTTTCACCACTTTTCCATCAAAACCTGTTCCCGAAACATTAATGGATAGTTTATCATTAACAGTAAAAGTATCAATTTTCCTTGATTTTTTTACCTTAATTTTTTCTAAAAGCTCATCAAGATTCTTTCTAAAGTTGGTTTCATTGGAAAACCCATTTCCTGAACCTGCCGGAAAAATAGCTAAGATTTTAGATGTCCCAATAAGATTCCGGGCAATGGTTGAAATCGTTCCGTCCCCCCCTATTGCCACAAAAATATCTATATTCTGAAAGTTATCCTGAATAAAATCATCAGTCCCCTGAATAGATTCCGAAATATAATATAAAGGATTCTCTACCTTTCTTTTGAGTTCTTCAAGAAAAGGCTGATAATTTTTTTTTGCCGAAAAAGGATTAATAATAAATGCTACATTTTCCATTGGAACAAAAATAAAAAAATGCTTCCGTATAGAGAAGCATTTAGAATTATTTAATTTTCATTCGTTCTTTAAACTGTGGTGTTAAAGTTCCGGCTAAATCTTGCCATGAAACAGGAATCGTGATATCACCCGCCGCAAAAGCAGTTATTTCATAGGGACTATAATGGAAATACAGGTTTTTATCATCAAAATAAAAGTTTTCGGTAGCAGGAATTACCTCAACCAAAAGCATATCTGAGTTATTAATTTCACCTTTATCATCAGTAGCACCTCCGTTCATTTTATTAACATTCTTCATCAATAAAGCTTCCAACTTATTTTTAGGCATCGAAGTAATATCTTTGAGCTCTACTTTTTTATTATTCTTTAAATCAAAAACTCTTTCTGAAAAACCATAATTATCATGCGCCCCTCCTTCATAAGAACCCCAACTATATTGTATATGAAGATAGTCATTACTATTGGATTTCATATCCATCCCCAGATCTGAATACCATTCCTGAGCAAATTTCATATCGGAAATCCAGTCTTTTGAATCTTTTTTAATATTATTAAAATATTCATTCTTATTTTTTTCTAAAAGTGACTGAAGCCCGTTCTTAGAAAAATCCTGAACATTTTTATCTCCAAAATAAATGCTATCTAATAATTTTTTATCGTGAATACTTGGAAAAACCAACATTTTAGAAGAATATTTAATTTTCAATGAATCATTAAGCTTAATAGAATCATTCACCTTCACCGAATCAACAGAGAATTGCCCCGCTAGAGTTTCCACATTTGTTGTCAGGTTTGTTGTTTCAGATTTCTTACAGGCAGAAAAAGTAAAAAAGGCGGAAAGTGCCAAAACAGCAATTGTGTTTTTCATAATTTTGATTTTGAATTGATTTCCTTTTTACATGCAAAAACCATTCAAAAGATGAATGGTTTTACAATTATTTTAAAAGTTTCATTGTTTTTTATTTTTTCACCAAGCTAATGACCTGATTTTCCTGTTTGGAAGCCACCCCCCAAATCTGTTTGAATGCAGGATAATATTCTTTCGGATAATCTGCACTTGCCACTTTGGTTGTAGAAATAATTTCCAGCTTATTTCCCGTTTGCTCTATGATGTAGTTATATTCAATTTCTTTATCTTCAGTAACAATTTTTTTACTTTTAGGCATTTCTTCAATTGAATATCCTTCTGGAATTTCCAGTACTACTTTTTTCACTCTTGTATAAGGAGAAATAAAATCAATAGGATATTTACGCTCGTCTGTCTGATCAAATTCGTTGGATGTTTTATTTAAAAATAACATCGGATTAATAATGATTTTTTTACCGATTTTATCAATCATATTCTCAGAAGAAAATTTCATTGTGCTTTCAAAATCACCATTCTCTAAAACTTTAGAATCAATATTTGTAAAATCTACGGAGAAATTCTCTTTATATTGCTTCTTATATTTGTCTGCATTATCATCATAGCTTTCTTTGGCAAACATCGCGTATGTTCCAGTATCTTTATCAGAATAATTTCCTGAAACACTTCCATCCTCATTAATTTTTGCATTTAAAGTAAGATAAGTGAAGCTCTGTTTTGCATTTACCATAGATAATTGCTGAACCTTTTCTTTTGCCATTAAAATCCCAAACTGATTCCAGTCTCTTGGAGGCAACTGATCTATGGAAGACTGTTTCGAGGTTGCATCATACAAATGAAAGCCGTCTTTTGTTTGAATTGCAGCAATTACCAAATTCATGTTTGAAACATTTGGAGATGCAATATTGATTATCCCATGATTTATTGTTGAAATAGTTAATGGATCAGCCTTAATTCCGGCTTCACGAAGCATCATAACAAGAAATAGATTAATCTCTGCAGCATTTCCTGTTTTAGTCTCAAGCATTTTTTTAATACCATCTTCTACATAAATTCCTCTGTCTTGATTCCATGTGAAGGTATTTTTCACATAATTAAAAACAGCATCTGCTTTCTCAACTTCATTAGAAATTCCCGCAATATTGGAAGGCATATTTTCTTTTGCCAACTTTGTTTTCTTTAATTCGCCTCCGAAATCTTCATTTTCATAAAGTCTTTGTTTGATCTGTTCCCACGATGATGAGTACAACTTTAATTCCCTAAAATTTGTCGAATGAAGTTCTGCACTTACTTTTGTTCTATAATTTTTGTCATTACTTACAAATTTTTCCGACTTAAAGTTTTTTACATTTTCATACCCGAATCTGTAAGTTCGATAATCCGTCCCATACATTGTCCTGTCTCCAACGTCTCTGTATTTCGGAATCAAAGAACCTGTGTAATTTACATTATATGCAATATTTGAAGGACTATCCAAGATATATTCCGTGTATAATGACGGAGTATCTGTCTCAATCAGAATTTCGGGAACACTAAATAAAAACGGTGATGTGACCTCGTATTGATATTCAATAACAGAACCGTTTTTTACATTTGGAAATGCGAATTTCGTGATAGAATAGTTTTTACTCTCTTTACTTTTATATTTTGAACTTTTATCAACTTTTGTCGTTACTGATGCTCCGTTTTCAAGATTATAGGTAAAAGCTTTCATTTTAGAAAGTATTTCCTGATCACTTCCATTTTGATATAATGGAATTTCCAGGTTCAACCAATCTTCCGCTTTATCTTTATCATATATTTTAACCCTATAAAATGCTCGCTTAATTAGATTGCCTGTATTATTATCTACACTGAAATGCACCGACTTATATAATATTTCTGCAGAAGCATTTTCATCTAAAGCTGATTTCTGCTTTGATAAATCTGCATCATTAAATTTGGGAGGGTCTAGGAATTCATGTTTTTGTGCCGCAATGAAAATAAAATTCATTGAAGAAATAGCTATTATTAAGATCTTTTTCATGCTTAGATTTTAGAAATTAAGATTTTTGAGTTGTCCAGGTTAAGAGTTTTTTTTCTGAAATTAATATAATCGTTGTATTTTTCTTTAGGATAAAGTCCTTTATTGATTCTGATCGTTCTGTTTACTTTTAGCTCATCTCCGTTTTTCACAAAATTTAATTTGTACGTTCCAAATTCAGAATTAACAGTTATATTTTCAGGAATTTCATCTAGTTTATAGCTTTTAGGAACTGTAAAACTGATTTCATATTCGTCTTCAAACGATTGTCTCAGTTCAAAAGGTAATTCTCTATTTTCATCAATTTTATAAATGGTATTAGAATAAATAGGAACTGCTCTAAAGATCATACTGCTGCCAGCATTTTTCGAATAATTATGTGCCTTAAAATCAAGATCAAACTTGGCAATTGCATTATCTTTATCATTAAGGAAATTTTTCATTTCAATTTTTTCAAAATTCAAAATATCAAATGAATTTTTCATCACCTCATTCCTTTCTTTAGGACTCATATTGGTAAGAACCAAATTATTATCATACTGAATTCCGGTATAAGAGAAATTTCCTTCGCCCACAATACTGTTGTCTTCATTAATTTTGATCTTCAGGTTTTGTTTTTCTTTGCTTTGCTCAGCAGAATAAGATGGAGTTTCAATTAATTCAATTCCATTTTTCCTGATAGAAAGTACATTTCGATCTGTCGTACTGTAACTTAAATGATTGAATGCTATCTGTTGAGAAGTATTTTCCAGCCAGATATTTCCTTTATCCGTAGGGATCATCAAAATCACGTGATTTCCTCCCATCTTTGGAAAATCTTTATCAAAAGAAACCGGCGAAACTCCCGAATTAATCACCGAATAATAAGAGGGGATACCTGCTTCATCCAATAAAGTTTTCATGTAGTTGGTAAGACCTTTACAATCCCCATACCCTTTTTTCTGAACCTCATCCGGAAGCATTGGTTGCCAACCTCCAATACCTAATGCTACAAAAATATATCTGGTTTTTGTTTGCATATATTGATACAGCTTTTTTACTTTTTCTTCTGTTGTTCCTTGTAAATTTAATGCTCCTACTTCTGCTTTAATGGCCGGAGTTGACAAAGAAACGGGTTGTAAAATGCTATTGTAATACCAAGATCCGAAATCACTCCAATCATTGATACTTCCCTGTTTCCCTTCCAAATTGAATTTAGTAAGGGCAAAACTTACTTTTGGTAAAATTTTCACAGGTTGAGGCAATAAAAACGCATCATCTATTGCCGGGACATTTTTATAAGTATATGTTTTTTCACCCGCATTATCATTTTCTACAACAGACGTGTAATTATATTTTGAAGGGTAAGTTTTTGATTTAAGTTCAATTCCTGATTTATTGATGATTTTTACTTGAGCCTCTTCCAAGGAAACATTCGTAGATTTAAAAGGAACAAAATCGGGCAAGAAAACAGTATTTTCTTCACCGATCTGATAAGAAAATTCAACCGTATAAGGATATTGAGTTGGGGTATATGATAAAGCTAAGGCTCTGCTATTAGAATAAAAAGTACCCTGATTATTATTTGCAAAATCTCCAAAATCAGATTTAGAATATGATTTTATCTTTTTTCCTGATTCATCATAAAGAGTTACTTTAATATCTGAAATATTATCTCCTTTTTCGTAAGGAATACCAATGACAGCTTTTTCGTCACCATCTTTATTCAAAACAGTCGTTACTGTTGTATACTGATATTTAATATCATTAATTGAATTAATTTGAATTGTTGTAAGATTCTTTCTGATAACAGCATTCGCATTTTTCTTCAAATTTTCAGGAATTGCAGAAGCTGGAAAGCTCTGCGCGAAATATATTGAGGCAATTGAAAATACTCCAATACAAAATATTTTTTTCATCATGGTTATTAAAATTTAGCAAAAATAATGAAATCTAATAATTGGTGAAAGTAATTTTATTGTATTAAATAGGCTTCATGTTATAAAAAGAAAAAAGACTCCATTGCTGAAGTCTTTTTCTACTATTTTTAAGAATCAATTATGCATCAATTTTTGCATATTTAGCATTCTTCTCAATAAATTCTCTTCTTGGCGGAACCTCATCTCCCATTAACATAGAGAAAACACTGTCAGCTTCTACAGCATTATCAATGGTTACCTGCTTCAAGATTCTGTTTTCAGGATTCAGCGTTGTTTCCCAAAGCTGTTCCGGATTCATTTCTCCAAGACCTTTGTAACGTTGAACTTCAACACCTTTTCCATCCGGAGACATTTCCAAAGTGAATTCCTCGCGCTCTTTTTCATTATAAGCGTAAATCTTTTTGTTTCCTCTCTTTAATAAATATAAAGGTGGTTGAGCAATATAAATATATCCGTTCTCAATCAATTCCTTCATATATCTGAAGAAAAAGGTTAAGATTAAGGTTGAAATGTGAGAACCATCAATATCGGCATCGGTCATGATGACAACTTTGTGATATCTTAACTTTGCCATATTCAATGCCTTGCTATCTTCTTCTGTTCCTACAGAAACTCCAAGAGCTGTATAAATATTCTTGATTTCTTCGTTATCATAAACTTTATGAAGCATTGATTTCTCAACGTTCAAAATTTTACCTCTTAATGGAAGAATCGCCTGGAAAAATCTGTCACGACCTTGTTTTGCCGTTCCACCAGCTGAATCCCCTTCCACAAGGAATAATTCTGATTCTGCCGGATTTTTTGATGAACAATCAGAAAGTTTTCCCGGAAGTCCAGAACCTCCCATTGGAGATTTTCTCTGAACCATTTCACGAGCTTTTTTCGCAGCCTGTCTTGCTTTTGCAGCTAAAACAACTTTCTGAACAATAATTTTTGCTTCGTTAGGATTCTCTTCTAAGAAGTTAGTAAGCATTTCCCCTACAATCTTATCAACAGCACCAGAAACTTCGGAGTTCCCTAGTTTCGTTTTTGTCTGTCCTTCAAACTGAGGTTCCATTACTTTTACAGAAATTACCGCCGTAAGACCTTCACGGAAGTCATCCCCCGTAATTTCTACTTTCTCTTTTGCAGGAAGTCCTAATTCATCAGCGTATTTCTTTAAGGTTCTCGTCAAAGCACGTCTGAAACCAGCTAAGTGAGTACCTCCTTCGTGAGTATTAATATTATTAACGTACGAGTGAAGATTCTCATTAAATGATGTATTGTAACGCATCGCCACTTCAACCGGAATATCATCTCTTTCCCCTTCCATGAAAATCACATGCTCCATGATAGATTCACGGTTTCCATCAATATATGCAACGAATTCTTTCAAACCGCCGTCAGAATGGAAAATTTCAGATCTGAAAGATCCGTCTTCCAGTTTTTCTCTCTCATCTGTAAGGGTAATTGTAATCCCTTTATTCAGGTAAGAAAGCTCTCTTAAACGACTTGCTAAAGTATCGTAGTTATAAACTAGCTCCGTGAAAATAGTATCGTCCGGCTGGAAAAACTGCTTTGTCCCTCTTTTATCACTGTGCCCAATCTCTTCAACCTGAGTTTGTGCTTTTCCTTTAGAATATATTTGTTGATAAACATTCCCGTCTCTGTAAACAGTAGTTACCATTTCGTTAGAAAGTGCGTTCACACACGATACCCCAACTCCGTGAAGACCACCAGAAACTTTGTAAGAATCTTTATCAAACTTACCTCCTGCTCCGATTTTTGTCATGACAACCTCAAGAGCAGACTTTTGTTCTTTTTCGTGGAAATCAACCGGAATACCTCTACCGTTATCGCTAACCTCGACTCCGTTTCCTTCTTTAATAGCAACGAAGATCGTGTCGCAGTATCCTGCCAATGCCTCGTCAATAGAGTTATCTACTACTTCATAAACCAAATGATGGAGACCTCTTACTCCCACATCACCAATGTACATTGAAGGACGCATACGTACGTGCTCCATTCCTTCCAATGCCTGAATACTACTAGCTGTATATTGTTTCTGACTCATATCAAATTTTAAAAACTTTGCCCAACGCAAAGACTTACAAATATCGTGATTTTTTTCGAGGTATGAAAGTTAAAATATGTCAAAAAAAGGTGGACGTTTGAACAAAAATCCAGATGGATATTTTAAAAAATACCAAAGTTAAAACCTATTCCTTACATCATTACTGTTGTAAATCATACTGAACATCTCTAATTTATGCTTAAATTTATTTACTTAAAAATTTGATTATATGGATGATTTTCTGGCTGCCCGTTCGCAGATGGCAATGTCACTTGGTTTTCATATCATATTTTCCTGTGTGGGTATGGTGATGCCTTTTCTGATGGCATTTGCGCACTGGAAATACTTAAAAACAAACAATGAAGTCTACAAAGGGCTTACCAAAGCATGGAGCAAGGGTGTTGCGATACTTTTTGCAACCGGAGCTGTTTCCGGAACGATGCTTTCCTTTGAACTCGGTCTTCTTTGGCCTAATTTCATGAAACATGCAGGACCTATTTTCGGAATGCCTTTTTCATTAGAAGGAACAGCATTCTTTATTGAAGCCATTGCTATTGGATTTTTCCTTTACGGATGGGATAGATTCAATAAATGGTTTCATTGGTTTTGTGGATTTTTAGTAGGTTTAAGTGGTTTAGCTTCGGGAATTTTAGTGGTTGCTGCCAATGCCTGGATGAATTCACCCGCCGGCTTCGATTATGTAGACGGACAGTATTTAAATATAGATCCTATTAAAGCCATGTTTAATGAAGCTTGGTTTCCACAGGCTTTACACATGACGGTTGCCGCATTTTGTGCAACAGGATTTGCCGTTGCTGGAGTTCATGCTTATTTAATCATGAAAAAAAAGAATGTGGAGTTTCACACCAAAGCCTTCAGAATTGCCGCAGGATTTGCTTTAATAGGAGCTTTCGGAGCACCTTTGAGCGGTGACGTTGCCGCAAAATCTGTTGCGAAAAGACAACCTATTAAATTAGCTGCCATGGAGGCTCATTTTGAAACAGAAAAAGGAGCCGCTTTTGTGATCGGTGGAATTCCGGATGAAAAAAAAGAGGAAATAAAATATGCGGTAAAAATTCCTAAAGTATTGAGTTTTTTGGTAGCCAATGATTTTAATGCAGAAGTAAAAGGATTAAAAGACTTTCCAAGAGATGAATGGCCTCCGATCGCCGTTGTACACTATGCTTTTCAGATTATGATTTTCTTTGGAGTTGTAATGATCATTATTGGAGCAATTTACTTATATGCGGCATTCTTCAAAAAGGAATGGCTGACTAAAAACTGGCTGTTAAAAACATTTTTATATGCCACACCTTTCGGATATATTGCTTTGGAAGCAGGCTGGACGGTAACTGAAGTGGGGAGACAGCCATGGATTATCTACGGAATTATGAGAACAGTTGATGCTGTAACGCCAATGCCTGGAATTCAGTATTCATTTTATTTTTTCACTGCAATTTTTGTTTCATTATCCTTAATTATTGTGTTTCTTTTGAGCCGACAAATACAAATGGTTCCAAGATTGTATGATCCAACGGACGCTCAGTTTAACAATAAAAACAAAAAATCATGATCTACGTAGTTATAGGTTTTCTTTGGTTATCAATTTGTTTGTATGTAATCTTGGGAGGAGCTGATTTTGGAGCCGGAATTGTAGAACTTTTCACAAAAAAAAGAGCGCGTGATAAAACAAAAGAAATCATGTATGAATCTATCGCCCCCGTGTGGGAAGCGAATCATATGTGGCTAATTATTGCCATTGTAATATTATTTGTCGGCTTTCCTGAAATTTATACTACTCTTTCTACCTATTTACATATCCCTTTAGTTTTAATGTTGGTTGGAATTATCGCAAGAGGAACCGCATTCACATTCAGGCATTATGATGCTGTGAAAGATGATTGGCAGCAGGTTTATACTCAAATATTTTATTTTTCAAGTTTATTAACCCCATTTTTCCTAGGTCTAATTGCTGCTGCAACAGTTTCACACTCTATTAATCCGGATGCAACCGGCTTTTTAGACTTATATATTTTCAGCTGGCTGAATTGGTTTGGTATTGCAGTAGGATTGTTTACAGTTGCCATTTGCGCTTATCTTGCCTCAGTTTTTGCATTAAGAGAAACCAATGACAGATTAGAATTAGGTTTAATGATCAAGAAATCTAAGCAAACCATGATCTTTGTAATCATCACAGGTATTCTGGTATTTTTCACGGCTTACATTTCAGATATTCCTTTATTAATGTGGGTATTTTCTAAACCTTTAGGAATAATGGCCGTTTCATTCGCAACCATTTGTTTGTTATTAATTTTAAGAGCAATGAATCGACAAAAGCTACTTCCCGTAAGAGCTTTAGCCGGATTTCAGATTATAATGATTTTGGTTGCAGCAACTTACCAACACAATCCCAATATTATTCTTTTCGCCAACGGACAGCACCTTTCATTATTGGAGCATGTTGCAGCCCCTAAAACGATTTCTGCCTTGGGTTGGGCTTTGTTATTAGGTTCTTTATTTATTCTGCCATTTTTATTTTATTTGATGGCGTCATTTAGTAAACAGAGAAAATGAGAAGTTTAATAGAGGATTTCGGCGGCAGCAAAGCTGCCGCCGAAATCCTCTTATTTATTTTTTTAGTAAAACAATTTCAACCCGCCTGTTTTGAGTTCGATCCAATTCTGTCTGTTCAGGATATACTAACGGATTAAGATGTCCTGCACCTTCTACTTTTATACGTTTAGAATCAATTCCCATTGCCATTAAAAAATCTTTAATTGATTTTGCCCGCGTAAACGAAAGATTAAATGTTCCCAAATCCTGATCTTCTCCGTCAAAGTTTTCATAATCACAGCAAATATGCCCCTGAAGCTCAACTTCAAGTGTCGGATTTTCATTTAAAATTTTATACAGCTGATATAACTTAGGTTTTGCCTGTGGAAGCCAGATGTGACGGCCTCCAATAAAATTAACATCCGGTAAGGAAAAGGTATCTTTAATTTTCATTAAAGCAATCTTCATATCAAAAAAGCTCGGGTAAGCTTTTCTTGAAATCTTTTCTCCTTTCTCAAAGATCCGTTCAATAAAAATATCTACGCGACGGTTTTCTGCAAGCAGGTTTTCCGAACTATTGTCATTAATCTGTTTTGAAGTTCCTAATCCTAAAGCACTCTCTAAATGAATATTCTTTCCGATTTTACTACTTAAATAATCATTTACTTTTTTCGCCCGATTTTCAGACAATATTTTGTTTGCAGATTCATTTCCCAGCGGATTTGCATTACCGTAGATTCTAAAAGTAAGTTTTGCCTCAAGCTTTGCCAAACTATCTAGCTTTCGTTTCGATTCTTTACTTAGCTCATCACTGTTATTTTTAAAATAAATCGAAGTAAGCGCCTGTGAATACACAACTGTAGAAAAGAAAAGTAAAAACAGAAAGGTTTTCATCAGTATTGTTTTCTTGAAAACGCAAAATAACAGAAAATAGTTCCAGCTTCCTGAGGTTTTATAAAAAAGTTACGGCGGAAGCTTCGCTTCCGCCGTAACTAAAATTTATATCAAATTAATTTAAACCAATTTCATCAAAAGGTTCTCCTCAATTTTCTCAACTTTTACCAAATTCGCTTTTGTTAAAGTTTTTGAGGCTTTATCCCATTTTTTACCTGAAAGTTTCGATTGTTCTTTCACTTCAGCTAAAGAAATCTGATCTCCCGATTTCAAAATTTCAAGAATTACTTTTTCATCTTCTCCCAATTCAATTTGAACAACTGCTTTCTCCGGTCTCATCTGAGGGAAGAACAATACTTCCTGAATTGAAGGATTATTTGTTAAGAACATGATTAATCTGTCCATTCCAATTCCTAATCCTGAAGTTGGCGGCATTCCGTATTCCAAAGCTCTTAAGAAGTCTTCATCAATAAATTGCCCTGCTTCATCATCCCCTTTTTCTGACAATTTCAACTGATCTTCAAAACGTTCTCTCTGATCAATTGGATCATTCAGCTCAGAATAGGCATTCGCAATTTCTTTCCCGCAAACCATTAATTCAAAACGCTCTGTCAAACCATCCTTACTTCTGTGTTTCTTGGTAAGCGGCGACATTTCGATCGGATAATCCGTAATGAAAGTCGGCTGAATAAAGTTTCCTTCACACTTTTCACCGAAAATCTCATCGATTAATTTTCCTTTACCCATCGTTTCGTTGACATCGATTCCGATAGATTTAGCAAAATCAAATAATTCTTGCTCAGTTTTACCTGTAATATCAAAACCGGTGAATTTTAAAATTGCATCCGTCATAGAAATTCTTTGATAAGGTGCTTTGAAATCAACCTCATACTCACCAAATGTAGCCTTCGTAGTTCCGTTTACCTGAATTGCACAGAATTCTAATAGTTTTTCTGTGAAATCCATCATCCAGTTGTAATCTTTGTAAGCTACATAGATCTCCATTGCTGTAAACTCAGGATTGTGTGTTCTGTCCATTCCTTCATTTCTGAAATTCTTCGAGAACTCATACACCCCATCAAATCCACCAACGATCAATCTTTTCAGATACAATTCGTTTGCAATTCTTAAGTATAATGGAATATCTAAAGCATTGTGATGGGTCATAAACGGTCTTGCAGCAGCCCCACCAGGAATCGACTGTAAGATTGGAGTTTCAACCTCAAAATATCCTGCTTCATTAAAGAAAGTTCTCATCGCATTGAACAATTTTGTTCTTTTTACGAAAATTTCTTTCACCTGAGGATTTACCGTTAAATCTACATAACGTTGTCTATATCTCATTTCAGGATCTGTAAATCCGTCATGCACTACTCCATTTTCATCAGTTTTCGCCTGAGGAAGCGGACGTAACGATTTCGTTAAAAGCGTAAAGTTTTTAACCAAAATAGTCTTTTCTCCTACCTGAGTTGTGAACAGCTCACCTTCAACACCAATAATATCTCCTATATCTAAAAGGTGCTTATAAACTTCATTATATAATGTTTTATCTTCACCAGTACAGATTTCATCTCTGTTAAAATATACCTGAATTTTACCTGTAGAATCCTGTAGTTCAGCAAAAGATGCTTTACCCTGAATTCTTCTGGACATCAATCTACCTGCAATCTTCACCTGTTTACTTTCAGAAAAATCCTGTTTTATAGATTCCGTAGTATCTGTAATTACATATTCATCTGCAGGGAACGCGTTGATCCCCATTTCAACAAGCTTATTCAGCTTTTCTCGTCTAATGATTTCTTGTTCTGATAATTGCATTGTATTTATTTAAAATAACGTGCAAAAATAGTGAATTTTGAATTGATGGTCAATGGCTTTTTCAGGAAATATAATTATTTCATGTAAAATTCAATTCAAGTTGTTGAATATTAATTTATATGGGCCAATTTTTACGACTTTTTTGAGGAACAAAAGTCCAAGCCAATATTCTGCTTATTTTCTGACCTTGCGCCATGTCAATCTTTTTGATTTCTGCTGCCTTAATCTTTTTTAGTAGTGAAGTTAGCTTAAATAAATTATCCTTTTTAGAAACCAAACACGTAAACCATAGAACCTGAGAGGAGAACAAAACACTCTCTTCAATCATTTTTGAAATAAAAGCAATTCCCCCACCTTCACACCACAATTCAGATTGTTGTCCTCCGAAATTGAGTTGTGGTTTTTGAACTTTAGACTTATTAAGGTTTCTTGTTTTTCTAATATTTCCTTTCAATGCAGATTCTTCGGAATCATGAAACGGCGGATTACACATCGAAAACGCAAAATGATCTTCAGAATTAATACTATTTTTGAAAATAAAATCAGAGTTTGGCTGATATTTTAATTCAATGTCATCTGCTAATTCCGGATTTTGATCTAAAATCTTTTGAGCATTTTCCAGAGAATCCTGATTAATATCTGTTCCTATCATTTTCCACCCGTAAGATGCATTGGCAATTAAAGGATAGACAAGATTGGCTCCTGTTCCGATATCCAGACCTTTTACAGATGATCCTTTGGGAACTTCATTGAGGTTTTCAGCCAGTAAATCGGCAATATAATGTATGTAATCTGCCCTTCCAGGAATTGGCGGACAAAGATTTGCTTCAGGAATATCCCAGTTTTTAACATGATAAAAATGCTTCAATAAAGCTTTATTAAGCAATTTTACGGCTTGGGGAATACTGAAATTAATGGTTAAAGTCTTGTAAGAATTTTCAAAGACATAATGTTTCAATTCTGGCACACAAGAAATCAGCTTTGCAAAATCGTAGGGATCGCGATGCAGATTTCTTGGATGCAGATTTGATTTTTGACCCGTCATGAATTATTTTTTCTGGCTCAAAATATATTTGACCATTTTTGTTGCATCTTCTTTAGATACTTGTGGATGAGCAGACATCGGAACGTTTCCCCAAACTCCACTTCCGCCTTCTATGATTTTGGAAGCCAGCAATTCAACATCCTTATCAGAATATTTACCTGCGATTTCATGATAAGAAGGTCCTACCATTTTCACATTTACCGCGTGACAGCCAGAACAATCAAGAGTTTCAATGATCTGATCTCCTGAAAGATTGCTTTTTGCAGATTCTGAAATCGTAGTGGTTTCAGAAGAATTGGCGTCAATGGGTGTATTTTCTTTTTTAGAACAGGAAAATATTAGCAGACCTAAGCATCCTGTTAAAAACAGTTTCTTCATTATTTTTTTGCCGCAGCAGAATCTGTTTTAGGAGCTTCAGTTGCCGGTGCAGGTGTTGCAGCAGGAGTGTCAGCTTTTTTAGCGGTAGAATCTACAACAGTTGGCGCATCCGGTTCTGGTAACATTGTGTTGCTGTCCTGTAAATCATGATTAGGCTTTTTTGAACAGTTAACCACCAATAAACCTCCGATAAATGCGATTGCTAATACTTTTTTCATTGTTTTCTAAATTTGCTGACAAAAATATGAAAAAATATTGCTTACAAAGAATATGAAGTGTTTTTTAATCGCTATAGCTAGAAATTGTATTTTTGTGTAAACCTGAAAATTATGATTATCATTTCAAAAATCTTATTTTTCTTAAGTCACCACGGCTTTTATGCTGTATTGATCTTTATTTTATTCTTCGGGCTGATTACTTTTTTAACTAAAAAAGGATGGTGGCTCATTTTAATTCTGCCATTTTCAATCGTTAATGGAGTCGGAGGACAGTTTATCAATGCCTGGTTTTTAAATAAATTCGGGGTAGAAGGTACTGCTATTATTACTTCTGATGTAGAAACCAATTCCACGCTCAACGATCAATATATTCATGATTATGAAGCTATTGTAAAAAAGCAGGACGGAAAGTATGTTGAGACGTATTTTTCAACAACTTCGGCAGCAATTTATCCTATTGAAAACGCGATAAGAATCCCAAGAACAGAACAGCAATTTCCTGTAAAATACATTCCTGGATATGAAAAAAACATCGTCATACTTTATCAGCAATCCAATGAAGGAAAACAATTTGAAGAATACGAAAAAATAAGACCTGTCAATACCGCCAGAATAAAGTACGAGGCAGATCCTACCAACAAAGATTTCATCCAGGAATATCTGAATGCTTTAGAAGAGTACTTGAAAACGTATGACAATCAAGAATACAGAAATAAAGCCGAACAATTAAAAAAAGAACTGGGTTCTATGAAATAAACTTTTCTAAAGATTTTAGGAAAATCAACATTTTATTTGTTTTTAACAGGGCTAAAATTCAAAAAACTTGCACAATTTCTTGAAATCTATCAAAAAAATAATTTAGCTTTGTATATTATTTAAAATAAGCTTTATGAAAAAAATAATCTCTACAACCTTCATATTTTTGGGGTTCCTTTTTGCTAATTTAGTTTCTGCGCAGGAGATTTCAAAACAGCAAATGGCTATATTTCAGACTGATAATGTAGATTCTTTTAAGGCAACTTTTCCAAAAGACGATTACAATAAGTGTTTTACCATAAAAGAGAATTCATACAGTTTGCTTTCTTTAAGCATAAAACATGATAAAAAGAATATCCTGGATTATTTATTAACCAATGAAGTTGATCTTAACAAAGCTTGTGGAAATCAAACTCCTTTAATGGTTGCAGCAAGGTATGGCAAATCGGATTTTGCAAAACTGCTTCTGAAAAAAGGAGCCAATAAAAATGCGAAGAACGAAAAAGGAGAAACGGCAAAAGATTTCTCGGTTCAATATAACCACCCTGAAATGGCTTCAATTCTAAAATAACATCATAAAACTTCCTTAATGGAAGTTTTTTTTTTATTTCAACTTTTAATGTGGAAATAAAATTTCATTCATTTTTATTTCTCATTTCAAAAAAATTTCTACATTTGCATCATGATTAATTCTAACAACAAATTTTGGTGGTGGCATTCAAACTCTTCGTCGGGTCTGAAGCTATACTATTGTTGTTAATTGACAACCTGAATATTATAGAAAAATATACAAAGACTTTGACGATTTCGTTAAGGTCTTTTTTTATTGCTAAAAATTAAAACGCTATCCAATGTTCACACAAAAAATCAACATAAAAACCACCTCAAAAAAAATGCTGGGAGATCTGCAAACTCCCATGAACATCTATCTGAAAATAAGAGATCAGTTTCGAGATACTATTCTTTTGGAAAGTTCGGATTCTAAAAATATTGACAATAATTTTTCATTCATCGGTATTAACGCTATTGCAGGAATAGAAATTAAAAATCTTAAAGAATTTGAACTAAAATTCCCTGGTGAAAATCCGGAGAAACATCTTTTAGCAGATCATTCTGTTCCTGAGCTCTTAAATCAATTTTCAGGCTGCTTTATCTGCAGCGAGACGAAGGATTCTATAGAAGAAACGGCTCAGAGTCTTTTTGGATATACCAGTTTTGAAGCAGTACAATTCTTCGAAAATCTTACCTTTAAGGCTCAAAGCCCAGAGGTAGAAATTCCGATTCTGCGTTACAGGCTTTATCAGTATGTTATTGCGATCAACCACTATAATGATGAAATGCATATTATTGAAAACCAGATTAAAAATATAAAATCTGAACTGTATTTATTAGAAAGCCTGATCAAGAATCAAAATTCTGTTATTTATCCTTTCAAAAAAATAGCTAACGAAACTTCCAATATTACTGATGAAGACTATATAGAACTGGTAAAAACAGCCCAGAAACATTGTATGAGAGGAGATGTTTTTCAATTGGTTTTAAGCAGAAGATTTGAGCAAAAATTCAAAGGTGACGAATTCAATGTTTATCGGGCACTTCGGAATATCAATCCGTCTCCTTACCTGTTCTTTTTTGATTATGGAGATTATAAACTTTTCGGATCAAGCCCTGAAAGCCAACTCATCATTAAAGACAACAAAGCGATTATCCATCCTATTGCAGGAACTTTTAAAAGGACAGGTCATTTTGAAACCGATTTACAGTCTATTGAGTCACTCAAAAATGACCCCAAAGAAAATGCGGAACATACCATGTTGGTAGATTTAGCCCGAAATGATCTGGGAAAATTAGGGAAAAATGTAACCGTTACTAAGTTAAAGGAAATACAGCTATTCTCTCATGTGATTCACATGGTAAGTGAAGTGACTGCAGATTTAGATGAAAATACAAATCCTTTTGAAATGGTTGCTACTACTTTTCCTCAAGGTACTTTGAGCGGTGCTCCAAAACACAAAGCGCTACAACTTATTAATACGTATGAAAAAGATTCACGCGGTTATTACGGAGGCTGTATCGGAATGGTGAGCTTAAACGGAAACTGCAATCAGGCGATCATGATTCGTACTTTTCTAAGTAAAAACAACACGCTATATTACCAAGCCGGAGCCGGAATTGTAGCAAAATCAAATGCTGAAAGCGAATTGCAAGAAGTGAATAACAAACTGAATGCACTAAAGAAAGCCATTGAAAAGGCAGAAAAAATCTAACCATCCAAAGATCTTTACATTATAAATAATCCACAATGAAAATATTAGTCTTCGATAATTACGACAGCTTCACCTACAATTTGGTTCAAATGATCGAAAGAATTTTGAACACAAAAGTAGATGTAGTAAGAAATGATGAAATTAAGCTGGAAGAAATTAAAAAATACGATAAAATCATTCTTTCACCCGGTCCGGGAATTCCTGAAGAAGCAGGAATTTTACTACATGTCATTAAAGAATATGCTCCTACTAAAAGCATTTTAGGAGTTTGTCTTGGTCAGCAAGCGATTGCAGAAGCTTTTGGAGGAAGCTTAATCAACCTTAGCGAAATTTATCATGGTGTGGCTACGGAAGCGATCCAAATTAGTGAACATAATCTTTTCAATAATTTACCACAGACGTTGGAAGTCGGGAGATACCACAGTTGGGCAGTCAATCCTGAAAATTTCCCTGAAGAACTGGAAATTACCAGCACAGACAGTAAAGGAATGATTATGAGTCTGAAACACAAAACATATGATGTACACGGTGTTCAATATCATCCCGAAAGTATTTTAACTCCCGATGGAGAAATCATTATTAAAAACTTTCTTTTGAATTAATGTTATGAAAGAAATTCTGCAATATCTTTTCAATCACCATACTTTGTCCAAATCTGAGGCAAAGGCCATCATGATTGAGATCGCCCAAAATAAATTTAATGCAACGGAAGTCACTGCTTTTATAAGTATTTTCCTGATGCGAAATATTACCTTACAAGAATTAGAAGGCTTTAGAGAAGCATTATTACAAATGGCCGTTCCGGTAGATTTAGATGCGAGCGATGCTATTGATATTGTAGGAACCGGTGGTGACGGAAAAAACACGATCAATATTTCTACTTTAGCAAGCTTTGTGATTGCAGGAGCAGGCCAAAAAGTGATAAAACATGGAAATTACGGAGCTTCAACTGTTACCGGAGCCTCTAATCTTTTAGAAGAACTGGGGTATCAGTTCAAAACTAGTTCCGAAGAATTAAATGATGATCTGCAAAAAGCTAACATTTGCTTTTTACATGCTCCTTACTTTCATCCCGCTTTACAATCTGTTGTAACACTTAGAAAATCTTTAGGATTGAGAACCTTTTTCAATCTGCTTGGACCTTTGGTGAATCCTGCAAAACCCAAATATTCAATGATTGGAACGTACAATCTGGAAATTGCGAGAATCTATCAATATCTGCTGCAAAAAGAGGAGAAAGATTTCATTTTGGTACACGGAATGGATGGTTATGATGAAATAAGCTTAACCCAAGACAGTAAAATCATTACAAAAAACGGAGAAAAAATCTATTCACCGGAAGAGCTTGGTTTTGCAGCCATTGCTCCTGAAAGTATAGAAGCCGGCAAAAACACGCAGGAAACTGCAACAATTTTTATGAATATCCTGAACGGAAAAGGTACAGAACAACAAAATTCTGTAGTTCTTGCCAATGCAGCAGTTGCGCTTTATCACACTCATAAATTCGGAACCTATGATGATTGCCTTTTGATGGTACAGGAAAGTTTACTAGCCGGGAAAGCCCTGAAAAGCCTTGAAATACTTTTAAAATAATGTTTTGACTAAAAAAATAATACTGTCATTCTGATTGGAACGAAGTGAAGTGAAGAATCTTATTCATCATGACAGAGATATTACTTCGTAAGAATGACAACAGACAAAAAATATCCAATGAATATTTTAGATACAATCATACAACGAAAAAAAGAAGAAATTTCGCTTTCAAAAGCAAAATTTTCTCTTCAGGAATTGAAAGATGCTGAGTTTTTCAGCAGAGAAACTTTTTCATTAAAGGAAAACATAAAAAACAAAAGCGGAATTATTGCTGAATTTAAAAGACAATCTCCATCCAAAGGAATTATTAATGACAAAGCATCAACCTTAGAAGTAGCTTCTGCCTACGAAAACTTCGGGGCAAGCGGAATTTCAATCTTAACAGATAAAGATTTTTTCGGAGGAAGTTTTGAAGATGTTTTAAAGGTCCGGAATCAGATCAGTATTCCCATTCTGCAAAAAGATTTTATGATTGATGAATATCAGTTTTATGAAGCAAAAAGTATTGGAGCAGATGTTGTTTTACTGATTGCAGCTTGTCTTTCCCCACAACAGACGTTGGAATTCACAGAGCTCTCTCATGAATTGGGGCTGGAAGTATTGCTTGAAATCCATACTGAAGAAGAGTTAAAACATTACAATTCCAGCATAGATTTGGTGGGAATTAACAACCGGAATTTAAAAGATTTCAAAGTTGATCTGCAACATTCTGTTCAATTGAAAAATCTGCTTCCGGAAAATACCGTGTCCGTAGCAGAAAGTGGTATTTACAACATTCAGGATTATCATTATTTAAAAGAAAAAGGCTTCGATGGATTTTTAATGGGTGAATATTTTATGAAAAACATCAATCCTTCTCAGGCGTTTGAAGAATTCATTTCCACTATAATAGTATAGCAATGAGCAAGAAACAATTCAGGATTAAAGTTTGTGGATTAACCAGAGTAGACCAGATTCAAGAATTAATTTCTTTGAACACAGACTTTCTAGGCTTTATTTTCTATGAAAAATCTCCGAGATATGTTCTGAACCATTTGACTTTAGAAGAAATTTCAAAGATTAATCATCAGGGAAAAGTTGGTGTTTTTGTTAATGAAAATAGCGAAAAGATTGTTGAAATAGCGAAAAAAGCAAATTTGAATTTTATCCAGCTCCATGGCGATGAAAACGAAATTTTCATTACCACGTTAAAGCAAAAACTGAATCCTGAAATCGGAATTATAAAAGTGATAAGAATTGGTCAAGATTCTGCCATTTCAACGAAGGAAAAATCTATTGATACATTCTTCCGCTCTCTTCAGAATGACGTTAAATACATTTTATTTGACACAGATTCAAAGGCATTCGGTGGCACCGGAAAACAGTTTGATTGGAATATGTTAAATACAATTGAAATCCCACTTCCCTATTTTCTGAGTGGTGGTATTTCAGAAGAAAATATAGAAGACTATAAGCATCTGAAGCATAAACCTTTTGCACTGGATATCAATTCAAAGTTTGAAACAAAACCCGGTGACAAAGATATCAACAGAATAAAAAAATTTATATTATCCTTCTTTTAAAGAATTCTAACAGCAGCTAACAAAAACAAAGAGCACAAAACCATTTATAATATGAACTATCAGGTAAAACAGACCAACGAATTAACGGAAACAGAAATTGAGTATATTCTTCAGCTTTGGGATATTTCATCCTGGAATGCAATGAAATCTGATTATTTTCGTACGTTTTTCAAAAATTCAGAATTTCATTTTCTGTTGGATACTGATAAAAATATACTGTCCGTTATCCGTGTTAATTATGATTTTGCGTTGGAGATCTCAGGAACACGGCTATCATTTGCAGAAGCTGTAGGGCTTGTAGCCGCTCAGAAGAAAAAAGGATACGGAGCTCAACTCGTTCAATATTTCAGAGATTATGTCATCAAAAACAATATAGAAACTATAGGATTCTGTCATCAGGAACTTCGCCCGTTTTATGAAAAATGCCATCTTGAAATATTATATGATAAAGGCAAAGCGATCAAAGAAAGTATAGGATCCGAATGGGTAAATGCAGAAGACGATGATATTTTAATTTTTAATGTTTCAGAACAAACAAAAGAACAGCTTAAGCTGCTGAGCGATAAGAATAATGCTTATTTAAGCACTAAAGAATAAAGAAATGAATTATAAAAACCCTAACGAATTCGGATATTATGGAGAATTCGGAGGAGCATTTATCCCCGAAATGCTTTATCCCAATGTAGAAGAATTACAGAAAAACTATCTTGATATCATTGAATCAGAAGATTTTCAAAAAGAATATCAGGATTTATTAAAAAACTATGTTGGACGAGCCACTCCTTTATATTTTGCTAAAAACTTAAGTCAGAAATATAATACCCAGATCTATTTAAAAAGGGAAGATTTGAATCACACGGGTGCTCACAAGATCAATAATGCTTTGGGACAGGTTTTATTGGCAAAACGTCTTGGTAAAAACAGAATCATAGCAGAAACCGGAGCCGGCCAACATGGTGTTGCTACTGCCACAGCTTGTGCTTTGTTGGGCCTGGAATGTATTGTTTACATGGGAGAAATCGACATTCAGAGACAGGCTCCGAATGTAGCAAGAATGAAAATGCTGGGAGCAGAAGTTATCGCCGCAACTTCAGGTTCAAAAACCTTAAAAGATGCTGTAAATGAAGCATTAAGAGACTGGATCAATAACCCTGCAACAACACACTATGTAATCGGAAGTGTAGTGGGACCTCATCCGTTTCCCGATTTGGTCGCGCGATTTCAAAGCATTATTTCAAAAGAGATCAAAGAACAGCTTGTGGAACAAACAGGAAGACAACATCCGGATTATGTAATTGCCTGTGTGGGTGGCGGAAGTAATGCAGCAGGAGCTTTTTATCATTTTGTGGATGAAAAAAATGTAAGAATCATTGCTGCAGAAGCAGGTGGTTTTGGAGTAGATTCAGGAAAATCTGCGGCAACAACATTTTTAGGTACTTTAGGGGTTTTGCACGGAAGTAAAAGCTTGGTCATGCAGACAAAAGATGGTCAGGTAATTGAGCCCCATTCAATTTCAGCAGGACTGGATTATCCCGGAATCGGGCCTTTTCATGCTCATTTATTTAAAGAAAAACGTGCAGAATTTTTCAGTATCAATGATGATGAAGCTTTACAATCTGCTTTTGAACTGACAAAACTAGAGGGGATTATTCCGGCATTAGAAAGTGCTCATGCGTTGGCCGTTTTAGATAAAAAAGAATTCAAAGAAAATGATATTGTTATAATTTGTCTGAGCGGTCGAGGCGATAAGGATATGGAAACGTATTTAAAAGAAATGAAAAATTATAGCTAAATATAAAAATGTCATTCCGACGAAGGAGGAATCTCTGCAATGATGAATAAGATTCTTCATTACACTTCGTTGCATTCAGAATGACAGTTTTTTAATGTGTCATAATATAATGGTTAGATAGATTAATGTTAGATAACAACTAATTTCCATTATTTAATCTCAAAAATATGAAAAAACTAAATATTTACTTCACAGCAGGAATTTCACAACTGGAAGATACTGGTGATATTATAAAAACAATTCAGGATTCCGGAGCAGATATGATTGAAATCGGAATGCCTTATTCTGATCCTGTTGCAGATGGTCCTGTTATTCAGCAAGCTCATGAACTGGCTTTAAAAAATGGAATGACCATTGAGAAATTATTTTCACAGTTAAAATCCATTAAAAACGAAATTAAAATTCCGATTATTTTAATGGGCTATATCAATCCTGTTTTAAGCTTTGGTTTTGAAAAATTTTGTCATGAATGTGCCGAAAGTGGAGTTTCAGGACTCATTTTACCCGATCTACCACCTATCGAATTCGAAAAAAATTATCAGAAAATTTTAGAAAAATATAATTTGAACTTTACATTTTTAGTCACTCCCGAAACTTCAAATGAACGAATTTTATATTTGGATTCTCTAAGTTCAGGATTTTTATATGCTGTAAGTTCTTCCTCTACGACCGGAAATGAAAATACTGTTGTAAAGAATGAGGAATATCTTTCACGATTAGCTTCTCTTCCGCTAAAAAATCCTGTAATGATCGGTTTTGGAATTAAATCAAAAGAAGATTTTGAAAGCGTGGCCGAAAAAGCAGACGGTGGAATCATCGGAACTGCTTTTGTAAAAATACTATTGGAAAATCAAAATTGGAAACCTAAAGCAGAAAGCTTCATTAAAAGCATAAAAAAATAAATAAGCAGTCTTATTTCTCAGGAAATAAGACTGCTTATCTTTTAAAAGAAATATTGTTCTAATTCTTCAACAAAACTATTCTCAGAAGGTTTCCAGCCTAGTTTTTCCTGAGTCTGCACACTTATAGCCGGACAATTTTCCTGCACAAAATAGGTCATCCATGTAAAATATTGTGGTGCCTCTTCCTTGGAAAAAGATTGTACCGGAATATTAAGTTTCTCACCGATGTATTCTGCAAATTCTTTCATTGACAATTGTTTATCATTGTTAACAGCATTATATCTCGCTCCTTTTTCTCCTTTCTCAAGGGCTAAACGAAACAATTTTGCAGCATCCAGGCGATGAACAGCCGGCCAGACATTGCTTCCTTCTTCTATGTAAGCTGCTGCTCCATTAGCTTTTGCCAATTCTGCCAACATCAAACCAAAACCTCCTTTGAAACCTAACTCAGAATTTCCGTAGACACTTGGTGATAAACGTACAATTGATGCATTAACACCTGATTCGGTCAAATCCACAAAAGCTTTTTCAGAAAATCTAATCGACTCTGCAGGTGCTTTGCTTTCCTCAGTAATTTTTCCGTCAATAAGCGGTAATCCCAATGTTCCGCCTGTAACCACAATCGGTTTATCAGTTCCTTTTAATACTTCTCCCATAGCTTCAATAGCTTTTTGGTCTTTAAGTGCATTGCTTTGATAATCTGAAAAATCGTGGATAAAAGCGGTATGAATAACTCCATCTGCTTCTTTCGCTCCTTTTTGCAAAATATCAAGACTCTCCAGATCACCCTTCAAAACTTCTGCTCCGGCTTCTACAATAGATTTCGCCGATTCTTCTGAGCGGGCAAGTCCTGTTACCTGATGTCCGTTTGCTATTAATTCTTTTACGACTGCAGAGCCTACAAATCCTGAAGCTCCTGTTACAAAAACTTTCATATTCTATATATTGTGTTAAAATTCTACTACAAATGTAGCTTTAGTGTATTCTTAAAAATAGGTCATTTGACACAATTTTCATCGCAATTTCATTAAAAAGAATTAATTTTAAACATAATTTCAATTAAAAAAATGTCAGAAATCTTTAAAAAATATTTCCAAAAAGCTCTCCCTAATCTAACGGATGAAAAGTTTAATTTAATTTTAGAAAAAAGTAAATTAATCACGCTTCAACGTAAGGAGGTTATTTGCAGACAAGGTGATATTTGTAACTTAAAAATTTTTGTTGCAAAAGGGCTTCTGCGAAATTATTCTACTTCTGAGGACGGAAATGAGCATATTCTGCAATTTGTTAATGAAATGTCCTGGACTACAGATCCTGAAAGTTACTATAATAATACGCCTTCAAAACTAACTATTGAAGCGGTGGAGTCTTCAGAAGTTTTTGCATTCCATCTTGAAGATTTTAATCAGCTTCGGGAAGAAATTCCCACACTCAGCATTTTTATTGAGGAGCTTTTAACAAAGAAATCAATGGAAATCAATAACAGGTTGCTGGTAAATATCAGCAGTACTCCTGAAGACAAATATTTACATTTTATCAAACATCATCCTGATTTACTCAACAGAGTTCCTCTGCATATGATCGCTTCTTATCTTGGGATGTCGAGAGAAACACTGTCAAGAGTAAGGCGACAAATTTTAAAAACGGTCTGATTATTACAAAATAGAGATTCAAGAATAAATACCATAGATATTGTCCATTCCATAAAAGCATAAAAATCACTAAATTTGTGTATTCAAAAATTGGTATGAACACACATCAGAATAAAGTAGTAGAATTCGAAGACTTAGGCATAAAAGAATATCAACCCTCTTGGGATTATCAGGAAAAGCTGATGAAAGATATTATTGATACCAAAATAAAGAACCGCGACTTACCTGCAGAAGAACACAGTACAACTCCCAATCATTTTCTTTTAGTGGAGCATCCGCATGTGTATACATTGGGGAAAAGCGGACATGAAGAAAATATGTTGGCCGGAATTGATAAATTAAAGGAAATCGACGCGACTTTCGTAAAAGTAAATCGTGGCGGAGACATTACCTATCATGGTTATGGACAAATCGTAGGCTACCCTATTCTAGACCTTGAAAATTTCTTTACAGATATTCATAAATACATGCGAAATCTTGAGGAAGTAATCATCAGAACGATTGCTGAATATGGTTTAAAAGGAGAACGTTCTCCTGGTGAAACCGGAGTTTGGCTGGATGTAGGAAAACCTTATGCAAGAAAAATCTGTGCGATGGGCGTAAAAGCTTCACGTTGGGTAACTTTACATGGTTTTGCCTTGAATGTCAATACAGATATGCGTTATTTTGAGTACATTATTCCTTGTGGAATCAAAGACAAGCAGGTAACTTCTTTGAAAAGAGAGCTTGAAAGAGAGCTGACTCCTGAAGAAATGGAGGATATTAAAGCTAAGATCAGAAAACATTTTACGGATGTTTTTGAGGCTGAATTAAATTATAAATCATAAAAAAGAACTGTCTTTATAATAGTTTTAAACAAATCTCCTATGTTTTCAATGTTGAAATATAGGAGATGTTTTTTATAATTATCTAATCACCGAAATTCCTGCATCCACTTTCAATTCAGCACCATGAATATAAGAAGCCTCTTCCGAAGCCAGGAAAAGTACTGCATTCGCAATTTCTAATGGCTCTCCTTGTCTTTTAAAAGGAATGGTAGGGATAATATTTTTAACCGCTTCTTCAATTTGTCCTGAATTTAAGCCGGTATTTTGAAAAATATTCGTCTTGATATGACCTGCGCTGACTCCATTCACCCGGATTCCTCTTTCTGTTAATTCCGTTGCAAATGTTTTAATAAAAGACTGTACCGCTGATTTTGCCGCAGAATAAATTGAAAAATTAGGCATGGCAATTTCAGTAGCAACAGAAGTATTGAAAATCACAGAACTTCCTTTTGTCATAAACGGTAACATCTGCTGAACCGTGAAAAAAGAGCCTTTCACCAGCATATCAAACAATTCATTAAAATGATTTTCATCTACATTTTCAATCGGTGCGAATCTTCCGTAACCTGCATTGGCAAATACCAAATCAATATTCTCCGTGTATTGTTTGACTTCATTTTGGAGATTCATTAAGTCGCTCATATTTCCGGCGTTAGAAACAATTCCAAAAGCATTTTTTTCTAATTTTTCTAATGCTTTGTTAATGGTATCTTCACTCCTACCTGTGATTATTGCCGTTCCACCTTCATTGATAAATTGTTGAGCCGTTGCGAATCCCATCCCGTTTGTTCCGCCCGTAATTAAGGCAAATTTGTTTGTAAATCTTTGCATTGTTTTAGTTTAAATAGTAATGCAAAGTTTCAAAAACAAAAGCTCTTAAAAAATCCGATTCTTGTGGAGTTTTAGATAAAAAATGCTTGCTTTGATATAGTCTAATTTGATTTTTAAGATTATTTTTAAATTTCAAAAACATAACAATCAACCTATACTCTTATTTACCAAGCTAAAAATCAACAATTTAAATTTTAATAGATAATTATAATAGTTTTTTTCAAATGTTAAATTTTACCAAATTATATTGTACACAACTTAATTGTTTGTAAATTTGTACTGTCAAAAGAAAAAAGCAATTAATTTTAAAATAAAACAAAATGTCATTAATACAAGATCTAGAATGGAGACATGCCGTAAAAGCATATGATCCAACAAAAAAAGTTTCAGAAGAAGATTTAAATACCATTTTAGAAGCAGCAAGGCTAGCTCCTACTTCATCAGGATTACAACCTTTCCGTATTATCGTCATAGAAAACCAGGAATTAAAGGAAAAAATGGTTCAGGGCGCTCTGAATCCTGAAGTCATGAGAGATTCATCTCACGTATTGGTTTTTGCAGCTTGGGATAGCTATTCTAATGAAAAAATAGATAAAGTTTATGACTATCACACCGATGTAAGAGAATTACCAAGAGGCCGTTTCGGAAGTTATACCGATAAGATTAAAGAAATGTATAGTGCACAAACAGCTGATGAACATTTTGCCCATACTGCAAGACAGACTTATATCGCTTTAGGACTTGCAATGGCTCAAGCTGCAGAATTGAAAATCGATAGTACTCCTGCGGAAGGCTTTAGTAATGCGGTAGTAGATGAAATTTTGGGGTTAAAAGAATTGGGCTTAAAAAGTGTAAGCTTACTTTATCTTGGCTACAGAGACGAAAAAAACGACTGGCTTTCTCACATGAAAAAGGTAAGAATTCCGATGGAGGAATTCATCATTAAAAGATAAAAACAACCACTTCATTTTTCAATCGTATGGAAAATTCAGAATCTTTAAAATTAGAAAATCAAATTTGCTTTCCGCTTTATGTGATTGCAAAGGAGATTACAGGGCTTTACCGTCCGTTTCTTGATGAACTCGATATTACCTATCCTCAATATCTTGTCATGATGGTCTTGTGGGAAAATGATGGTCTTGCCGTGAGCTGCATAGGCGACAAACTGTATCTAGACAGCGGTACGCTTACTCCCCTTTTGAAAAGACTGGAAACCAAAGGATTTATCCTGCGAAAAAGAAAAAAAGAAGATGAAAGAGTGGTTGAAGTATTCATCACAGAATCAGGAAAGGCTCTTCAGCAAAAGGCTTGCGAGATTCCTGAAAAACTTCACAACAAAATAGATGTCACTAAAGAAGATTGGATCAATCTGAAGGAAAGTGTCCAAAAAATATTAAGCAAAATAGAAAAATAAATGAAAACGTTATATACAACAAAAGTAACAGCAAAAGGAGGCAGAAATGGCCACGTAAAAAGTGAAAACGGAATTCTTGATCTTGAAGTAAAAATGCCAAAAGCCTTAGGCGGAGCCAATGATGATTTCACCAACCCGGAAATGCTTTTCGCAGCGGGTTATTCAGCATGTTTCGACAGTGCTTTAAACCGAGTGATCAGCTTATCAAAAGTAAAAACCGGAGAAACAACCGTTACCGCATTGGTAAGCATAGGTCAATTAGAAAACGGAGGATTCGGATTGGCAGTTGAACTGGATGTAAATATTCCTGAGGTGTCTATTGAAGAAGCACAATCTTTAACAGAAAAGGCTCACGAAATTTGCCCTTATTCTAATGCAACAAGAAATAATATTGAAGTAAAACTGTCTGTAACGAACAATTAAAATTAATTTTCTTGATTATATATAAAATCTGTTTCTTTTGAAGCAGATTTTTTGTTTTTAGCTTCCAAATAGGATTACTTTTAGGTTAAAATTTGTTATTTTTAAAAAATTGTTTGAATTGGCGCAATGTTGGGCTAAACAGTATATAAATGAAATTTTTAAAATCAATTTTATCTAAAAAAAAGGAAAGAGGAAATCTACTTTCTGATAATTTTTCTTTTTCTGTCAAAAAAGTTATAACAGAAGTCGATAATATAAATGATAAAATTAGTGACAATGATTTCTATAAAATAATTTCAAATCAAGAAATCAATCAATTTGAAACAAATGAAATTTACATTTTTTTGCCAATTGCTTTTGCCCGTGTTTGGATACAGACTGTAAATTGGCCTGAAGAATATAATGAAATACTTCCTGGAGAAAAAAAAGTAACGAAAAGGTATGATGAAACATCCTCTTTTCTTATCATACTTGAAATTGTAAAATCTTATTTTGAAAATACTCCATCAAAGAGCACAATATTACAAATTGGTGGACGAAGCGCAGAATTTCATGCTGCTAATGAATTGTTACTAAAAGGAGGGGAAATAGAAGATATTAACGTTACAAAAACAACAATAATAAGATAACCAAGATTAATCAAATTATTATAATTTCGTTAATTATGTACTATGTTTTTTAATGAAATTAATAAGCTCTTAGCTAATCACCATGATGTAACATCAGAAGATAATTACACTCTTAGTTAACATAACACAATATAAAATGAAAGAAGAAAAATTCGCAAAATTCAGTGATCAGGAATTATTAGACAAAAGAAAAAATTTAAAAACCCAGCTTATTATTAATGCCGTGCTTATTGGATTTTTGATAGGAATTTCAATCTATGGAGCTATAAAAAATGGGTTTACCTTTTTCACGCTTTTCCCATTACTCTTTGTATTCTTTTTAATAAAAAATAAAACAGACAGTAAGGAACTTGAGGAAGAAATTAAATCCAGAAATTTAAAGTAACTAAAAAGAAAAAACCAATCATTTTTTTTCTTGACTTCTAACCATTATTTCATCTACTATTTTGAAAAAAATTCTTGTCCTATTTATTACAATTTGTAGCTGGCTACATTCTTATTCTCAAAACACCTATGCATTCTTCGGATCCTTCAATCGGGATAAAAATACAGAAGGAATTTACGTTTATGAACTGGATACCATCAGTGGGAAATTATCAAAAACAACCTCTTATACGGGAATTTTAAACCCTTCATTTCTTACGTTATCTCCGGATGGAAAATACGTTTTCGCCTGCACAGAAAGTAAAACAAAAAACGGAGGGAGTGTAAGCAGTTTCGAATTTAACAGAGAAAATAAAACACTGACTTTCATCAATAAGCAAAAAAGCGGTGGCGAAAATCCGGTATATCTGACTACTCATAAAAACGGAAAATGGCTTGTTAATGGGAATTATACAGAAGGCAGCGTTTCTGTGTACCCTATTTCAGAAAACGGAAAAATTGAACCTTATGTTCAAAACTTTCAGTTCTCGGAAGGAAGTATAAATCCTGATCGACAGGAACGCGCGCACATCCACTCTACTGTTTTTTCTCCCAATTTTGATTATCTATTTCTTCCTGATTTGGGAGCTGATAAAATCAGAGCCTACGAATTTAATCCTGATAGCAATGAGCCTTTAAAAACTGCTGAAGTTCCTTTCACGCAAACAACGTTGGGAAGCGGACCACGACATTTTACTTTTCATCCGAACGGAAAATTTGCCTATTGCATTGAAGAAATGGGTGGAGCCGTAAGTGCTTATTCTTACGAAAACGGAAAACTGAACGCTATTCAAAGAATCAATACCCATTCTGATAAGTATAAAGAAAATTTTGAAAGCTCCGACGTCCACATTTCTCCTGACGGAAGATTTTTATATGCATCCAATCGAGGTATTGAAAACAATATCGCCATATTTTCTATTCGAGAGGATGGAACTTTAAAAACAATTGCTTATCAATCTATAAAAGGCAAACATCCAAGAGTATTTGGTCTTGATCCCAGTGGAAAATTCCTGATTGCAACGAATGCCGGAAACGGAAACGTAGTGGTATTTAAACGAAATCCTAACACAGGTTTACTAAAGAAAGTTGGTAAAAAGATTACAATTAAAAGTGTTTCCTGTGTGCAGATCAGGAAATATTAATTTCCCTAAATAAAGATTAATTTTATATTTTTGATTTCCAAAAAAATTTCAAACAACACCAACATCATGAAACAAATCTTCAGTCTAGTTTTAATTTTAAGTACATTTTTTTCATACGGACAAGAATATGCTTTTGCCAAAGAATTTGTCAATGGAAAAGTGACTCTTAAGGATTTATCTGAATTGAACGGGCAAATAAAGTGGTATCCAACTCAAAATGATAAATTAAGTTTCAGAACAGACGAAAAGGAAAAACCTACAAAATATACTCCTAATGACATTGTAAGCTTTTCTTCGGGAAATATGAAATTTATCCCTTTATATAATTTCTCAGCCTATGCAGAGAATTATGCTTTAGTGGGAAGTACTACAAAAATTAAAGAGACATTTGGCGAAGTGATTTCGGAAGGAAAATTCAATATTTATTTTACTTCAATAAGAGGGTATAATGCGATCGCAAGAACCATAGAAGATTATCAAAACTTTATCTTTCAGGATTCCAGTGATCCTGAGAAAAAATTGTATACTTATCCTTATATGATTCGAATGAAGGAGAAAAAATATGAAAAAGCAAAAGAAGATCTATATATTCTGTTCAAGGATTACCCTGAAGTTATTGAAAAGATAAAAGGCTTCAAAAAAGAAAATGACTTTTTAGAAATCATTAAAATGGTTGAAGATATTAATAGTAAACAGTAAAAATAAATTAGCTAAATCTATCTCGTCACAGAACCACTCTTCTTAAAAGCATCAACAGGTTGATAGGAATCATTTTTCTCTTTTTCTTTTTTATCCGAAATTAAAATTCCGAAAAGATGGTCGATTTCATGTTGGAAAATTACAGCGGTAAAGCCTTCAACAATTTCTGAAAATTTTTGACCTTTTAGATCAACATATTCCAACTGAATAACTTTGCTTCTGTAAAACTGATCTCTGAAATCAGGAATCGACAGATCCCCTTCCGGACCCAGATTCTGCAATTCCGATCTCCACACAATCACAGGATTAATGAAATATTCCAAAGGTTCTCCTTGTTTATCAAAACGCTGAACCCAGATGATTTTTCTGTTGATTCCCACTTGTGGCGCTGCAATTCCTACTCCACCATCTGTTGACAACAAAGATTCCTTCATTCTTCTGACTAAAACCGCTGTGTTTTTATCAAGTGGATCAATTTCTGTAGAAAGGCTTAATAATGTTTTATGCTGATGTTCATCCGTTGTCTGATAAATGGGTAATGCAGTATTGATATCTCCTTGATTAATGATTGAAATCTCAGTAGAAGTCAGTTTTTGAGCATGGATTAAACCAATAAAAAGTAGAAGTAGAAAAGATAATTTTTTCATTTTTTGACGGATGTTTTACAAAGATAAATAATGTGCTTTAATATTTCTACACTGTCATTCTGAACAAAATGTAATGGAGTGAAGAATCTATTTTCTATATCTAGAAGAGATTCTTCATTACACTTCGTTTCATTCAGAATGACAAACATTACAGATAAAAAACGAGCATAAAAAGCTCATTTTTATCTATGTTTTGCTTCAATCTAACAATTTTTTGGCTTTCTTAGCTTAGTTAGCTCTTACTTTTTACTTAACTCTTAAAACTAATACGTTTTCGTCATATCACTTGGAATAATCAGATTGAAATCCGTTGGGATATAATCTTTCTCAGGAACTTTCAATTCAGGATTTTCAGATTCAAATACTGAGATCACGGCCATTTTCAAATTTGGATTTTTCTGCTTGATGTACCAGTAAATTCCGCCAAATTCTTTGCTGTGATAATTTCCGTTGTAATGGATAAAGATTTTTCCTTGCTGAAGATTTTTCAAAATAGATTCTGCCATTGTAGCATCTTTTATAGCCTGAGCAGAAATAAAGTTCATCACTTTTGTTCCGTCTGCATGATCACCCATCATAGTTTTCATTTCTGGATAACCAGGCGTATCCAACGTAACTTTAATTGGCAATTGAGCGATATATGTTTTATCTTTTTCAGATAAGTTATTCAAAGATTCCAAGCCTTCTTTTGAAGTTTGGGAAGCGTATTTTCTTGGAATATTGGTCGCGATAAAGTTCAGTTTTTTATCTTTCGCAAAATCAACCAAGGGTTTGTAGTCTGTTGTGAAATTATTCCATAAACGCACTGAATCCTTCAGTGTTTTTGCATCAAATTTTCCGCTTAGATATTGATTTAATTGTGACTGATTATCTCTTTCAAACATTTCAGCCCCCAGAATCAGCTGTCCGTTTTTCTGAGCATATAAGGCTTCTGTAATTTTCAGCTGCAGCCAATGATTAATAGAACTATTATGGTTTTCACCAAAGAAAACTACATCGTAATCAGCCAATTCTTTGACTAATTTTCCAGTATTAATTTCCTTTCCTTTTTTATTATAAAACTGATAAGACTTGAGGTTTTGAGCGCTTAATGAGCAAAAGCCGGCAAGTAATATCGCGATGAAAATATTTTTCATTTTAATTTTTTTAGTATTTTAATTTACCACAAATTTTTATTGAATTTAAACTAATATTATAATAGCAATTTGTCATTCTGACGAAGGAAGAATCTATGAAGTATAAAAGATTCTTCACTACACTTCGTTTCGTTCAGAATGACAAAATAAATTCTCGTTTTACAACTTTACAATTTAGTATTTTTTAAGAAAAAAGCCGCCCTGTAAAAAACAAAACGGCTTCATAAAAATTATCTAACTATTTATTTTTCTAAACCTGCTACAAGGTCTTTCCACTCTTGTAATTCAGGGATTCCCGGTTTTCTTTTTCCAAAGAATTGAACGATGAAATCTCCTTCTTTATTAAATACTTCAATGGCCGTTACTTCTCCATCTTCTGTTGGTTTCTTTACAATCCAAGCTTCAGCAATTTTCGTTACATCAAGGTGTAAATTGAAATCAGGGTCCATTACATTGAACCATTGTTGGTGCCAAAGTGTTTTTTTCACAGTTCCTGTATGGATTTGGATGATTCCTCTATTTCCAACAAAAACCATGATGGGAAGTTGCTTTTCAGCGGCATCTTCAAGCACATTTACTACTTTTGCGTTATCTATTTTTTTGGTGAATCCTTCCGGAGCCAATCTTAACGCCTGAGTTCTGCTTACCCCGAACTTTCTTGTCATCATGAAGAAATCGTGAGTATCTTTTAACTCAGTCCAAGCTTTTTGGAAACCTTCTACATCAATTTCAGCATCTGCTTTTTCTTCAGCTTTTGGAGCTACCGCTTCAAATTCGAATGTTGAAGCCTGATCTCCCGCTTGGAATTGTTCAACAATAGCGTCGAAAGCAGCTTCATTGCTATCTTTTGTTAAATAAATTTTGTGGAGAGCCAATCCGTCTTTTCCGAAGAACTGTAAGCTTTTTCTATCACCTTCCACCACTCCGAAAGCAAATTTCCAATGGTTCAGGAAGATTCTCAAATCAATATCTTCACCTACGAAAAGCTGAGCATGCGGGCTGCTGAAATCTCCGTTCAGATAGGTCCCTTTTCTTTCGTGAACGCACTCGTCATTACGGGTAAGAGCCATTACTTTTCCTAATTGCTCAGCCTCAGTCAGAATTTCTTTAAATTCCGGCTTCAATACTGTTACACCTTCTCCAACGTTCGTTGCCAATAATTCAGCTTCGCTTACTCCAAGTTCTGCAGCTGCATTTCTGATTCTTATATGTGGATTTGCAGCTTTTAATGCTTCCCATTTTTCTCTCAGATCGTTTACTAATGTGCTCATTATTTTATTTTTTATGGTTAAAACTGTGTAAATTCTTTTTATTGTTTCGTTTCTTGTTTTTTCCTCCTTGAAGACAGAATTTTGTGCTATATTTTTAAGTCTTCTTTTTGCCTATTATCCAAAAATAATCATGGGGTTATTGGTAATCGGATGGTCACAAATGGTACAGGGAAAATTGTAAGCTGTACTTATATTTTCAGCGGTAAAAACTTCTGTAGGCGTTCCATATGCAGAAACTTTTCCTGATTTCATTAATAGAATTTTATCGGCAAACTGTACCGCTAAATTCAAATCATGAAGCACTACAATCGCAGAATTTGCTTTTCTTGTAAAGTTTTTAATGATTTCCAATGCTTTATATTGATGTTTGATATCTAAATTGTTTAATGGTTCATCAAGAAACACTAGTTTATGGGCAATATCATTCTGCAACTGCGCCATTACCCTAGAAAGATGCACGCGCTGTTTTTCACCACCTGACAACGTATTGTATTCTCGGTCTTTCAAATGATAGACATCGGTTTCATACATCATATGGTTCATTGCTTCGTGGTCTTCCCGTTTCGGCTGAGCATCGAAATACGGATAACGCCCCATCATGACGACATCTTTTACTTCAAGCGGAATATCATTGCTGTTGTGTTGGGAAAATTTGGATTTGTGTTTCGACAGTTCAATAATTGGCCAGTCGCTGATATTTTTATCTTTAAATAAAATCTGCTGTTTCGATTTCACTTCATTTGCCAACACGCTTAACAAACTTGATTTTCCGGCTCCATTCGGGCCTACAATTGCTAAAAACTCACCGTAACCCAAATGAACATCAACCGAATCCAGAATATGGAATTCTTTGTGTTTATAACTGATCTGATGTGCTTTTATCATTACAACGATTTTTTGAATTTAATTAAAATAGCAATGAAAATAGGACCTCCAATTAATGAAGTTAAAATTCCGATAGGCAATTCTGAAGGCGCAACAATACTTCTACTGATTGTGTCTGCAATTAAAAGCAAAATACTTCCTAAAATTGCTGATAAGGGTAATATAAACGTATAATTTGATTTGAATAAAAGTCTTAAAATATAGGGTACAATAAGACCTACAAACCCAATTGTTCCCGAAAATGCAACACAGGTTCCAACCATTAAAGATGTTATGATCACGATCTGTTTTTTTAATTTTTCTACATTGATTCCCAGATGCTGTGCATCTTTTTCCCCTAACAACATAGCATTTAATGCTTTTCCCTGGGGAAGCAGAATAAGGTAAGAAATTAAAATGACCATTGCCAAAACTGCATTTTTAGTCCATGTTGCTCCTGCAAGACTTCCCATATTCCAAAAAGATAGGTCTCTTAGCTGCTCATCTTTTGAAAGGTAAATCAGAAATCCTGTGATAGAAAACCCAATGGATGTGATGGCAACACCGCTTAGCAACATCATGACCACATTTGTTTTTCCGGCGCTTGTAGAGATTCTATAGACCAGCAACATCGCTCCTAAAGCACCTAAAAATGCAGAAATACCTGTTAATGAAAATTGAACCATCTCCGGAAGATATTGTTTGAAATGTCCTCCTAAAACAATTGCAATTGCAGCAAGTAATGTTGCCCCCGATGTTAAGCCAATTGCCTCTCCCGTCGCCAAAGGATTTTTAAACAACCCCTGTAAGCTTGTTCCTGAAACGGCAAGCATACTTCCTATCAAAATTGCCATGATAATTCTTGACGCTCTTACCTCCCAAACTACATATTTATCACTTAATGATATCCCCGAATCTCCCTCAATTACTTTTCCTAACACTTCAAACGCAGATTTACCATCAAAGTCATAAACCCCTGTATTAAGTGACCATACTGCTATAATGACGAGCAGTATGGCACTTATTGTCATATAAAAGTATAGTTTACTTTGTGTTTTCAATTAAAAGTTTGTTTAATCCGACAGCAGCTTCTCCTAATCTTGGTCCGAAACCTGAAACCAGACCTCCGTCCATGGCAATAATTTTCTTATTTTTTCCTGCGTTTGTCTGGGAAACACCCGGCATTTTTAATGCTCCTTCATTTCCTCCTGCTCCCTGCAATCCGCTAGTAAAGAAGAATAAAACGTCTGGATTTGCTTTTACAACTGCTTCAGGAGTTAGTGGTTTGAAATCTTCGAAATCATTTACCGCATTTTCACCTCCTGCAAGACCGATTAATGCAGCCATTGGAGTATTTTTCCCTGAAACCATCAGCATATTTCCTCTTGCGTAGATGAACAATACTTTTGGTTTTTCAGCGATTGGCTGAACTTGTTTTAAGTCAGCATCAATTTTATCGTTAAGCTTTTGGTAATCTGTATTTCCGATCGCTTTTGCTACGTCTGCGATTAATTTTTTAGTACCGTCAACAGTAAATTCCTGTTTGAAAATTTCTGTTTTAATTCCTGAAGATTTAATTTTTCCCATTAAATCCGGGTTGATGTCTTTATCAGAAGCTAAAATCAATGTTGGAGAAACTGCCATAATCGGCTCAATAGTCATTGATCTTACGTGACCTAAATCTTTAGCCGTAGCTTTTAAAGATTCCGGATAGGTACTGGTAACATCTGTTCCTACAATTTCTTTTTCGTGTCCTAGAGCAGCTACGATTTCAGTAATTCCGCCATTAAGGGTAACAATTTTATTATTTGATTTTGGAGCTTCAGACGAAACTTCTGTTGTATTTTCTGCTGGTTTTCCTGCTTCTTTTTTACAAGAGTATACTGCTACCAGCACAGAAGCTGCAAGAATGAATTTTTTCATGATCTATTATTATTTGATTTATAAAGGTTTAGAATAATGGTTTGTATTCGAATTGAGGATGGCCTCTTTCTCCTTTCTCATCCGTCATATTTTTAAATCTTAGCTTAAAGTAATAGCCTTCTGCATCTTTTATGACATAGAAAACAGTACTTTTTACCTGAGACCCGGAAGGTCCTGCTTCTCTCCAGTTACTTCCGATTACACGTTGATCGTTATATATAAACTTAGTTTGGTCAATATCTGAGAATTTAAAATTATTATAGGCTTCAGCTCCTGTGGTAGTTCCGGTAGTTTTTACTTCGTAAGCTCCTGCCCCACCCATATTATTGATTGTAATAAAATCGGCATATACATACGTTCCCATTCCTTCAATAACGTTGGTAAATACTGTAAAGCCTATATCCCAATTTTTCTTTTCAGGCTGAATAGAAACCTGATTATCATTAACTAAGCTTACAAAATTGTAGTTATACGCTGAGTTTTTAGTAACATTTAGTTCTTTGATATTGGTAGTTTCATCAAGTTGTGCATATCTCACTTTGTAGCCATTGCCTTGTCTTACAACCTGTATTTTCATCCAACCTCTTGATTCTGAACCTGTATTTACAGAACCTGCAGCTACATTTCCTGTAAAAACTTTTACCCCCATATTAACAAGATAAATCCCATTATCAGATGCGTTGGCTTTAACTTCCTCAATAGCTGTATACCCAGAAGGTATGTTCCCTTTTACATCATCAATGTATGCTATATTTGCAGCACTGTATGGTCCCACAACAACCTGGCTTATCATACTTCCAACACTTGCAGTAGTCACTTGTTTGATATCTGTTGCATTTGGGATTTTTGCAGCTGCCATTGCTACTGATGCGTTTAGGATAACTTTAAATTCATTTCCTGTATAGAAAGCCAAATCCCAATCGGCTCTTTTTGTAGCAACCATAGAATTTGTTCCGAAGTCAAACCACACTTGGTTTGGCTGGGTGGCACCTCCTACTTTAGCATCTACAGTATATCCGTCAGTTTTCGGAACTGCCACCGGATCTTCATTATCATTAATACACGATTGTGCAATAAATGCTCCTCCAATTAAAAGATAAAATAGTATTTTTTTCATATTTAAAATTTTAGAAGTTATAGCCAAGTCTTACAAAATAGCTTCGGCCATAGAAAAGATTAGAATTTGGATCAGCCGATTCGTGAACGTTTCCTGAAATAGTTGTGTCTCTAACAGACGATACATCGAAAATATTCTTAACCCCTGCACTTACTTCAAAATGATTTTTAAAAAATGGTTGAGTCACCGTAAAATTCATCATGCTAAAATCTTTACGTTCACCAATAATATATTGAGAAGAAGTAAGGTCTGATACCAATGTAAACATTTGAGTTTTCCCCGTATATTTATAGAATAAAGACAATGTTGTATTGATTTTCGGAATAATATAGTTAGCTGCAACATTTGCCTCGAATGTATAGAAGAAATCATCAGGTGATGTTAGTCCGCTTTCATTTAAAGATTTTGAAATTCCATAATATGCAGCATTGGCAGATAAATTGAATTGCCCTTTATGGGCTCTAAAATTGACTTCAAACAAATAACTTTCAAAGCGATCTATATTTATGTACTGAAACTTCATAGGCAGAATGCTTGTTTGGGCAAGCTCGATTCTGTCTTTTACTTTTAAATACGTGGCGCTAGCTCCTATTCCTAGATTCCATCCCGAATCTGTTACGATTTTCTTATCTGCGTTCAAAGAAGCCGTCATTCCTGTTTCAGGAGTCAGGTCCTGATTCCCCTGAATGTCGTGATTACTGTCTACCTGATAGGTATATAATTCGTCAAAATTCGGGAATCTATTGGCACTACCTACAACAAAACGGATATTATCATTATCTGTAACTTTCGCTCTTGCTGTTAAGGAATAATTATGTTGGGTATCAAATTTATCACTTAAAGCTAGACGGTAACCCGGACGGATTGAAAGCCAATTATTAGCATTCCATTCGATTGACATGAAATTAGCATAATTGAAAATTTTTCTCCTTATGTCATTTGTTCCTCCAAAATTGCCTGCTATATTTCCCGCAAATCCGGTCGTGTGATCCAATTCATATCCAAGCTGGAAATCTACTTTATCATTATCAAGAAAATTACTGAAAACTCCTCTGGAATATAAAACATCTGACTTGTTATAAGACTGATACTCATTTAAATTATCTCTAACCTGTCTGTTGGGAATATCGTAGACAAAATCTCTGTATTTTCTATCCTGAGTCTGATATGAAAAATCCCCAGTATAATTGATTGCTCCAAGTTTTGTCTGAACATTTAGCTGGTTGACATATCTTGTCGTTTTATAATCCCTGTCTGTAGAAGTAAACGTTCTGTTCCCCTCTCCTAAATAGAGCTCGGTAACTTTTGGATTATAATAATTCAGTTTTTCATTCAGAAATCCGAATTTATAGAAAATTGATGTTTTATTTTTAGTATAACGTAATACTCCATCAACATTTAAAATATCTTTTGGCTGCCATAGATACCCTCTTTTTTCATCCTGCTCAAAATATTTATAACCTTCCTGAGTTCCTTTGAATCCTTGAAAATCATTATGGTTAATATTCGCTCCTACATACCAGTTTTCATTAATATTATATCCTATATTTAAGTTTTGAATATGCCTTCCTTCTCCTTTTTTATACCAGTTGTATTCTTTACCTACAGTTTCTTCTTGTAAAGACGCATTTAAAGTTAATTTTTTCTGGCTGTTCTTCTTTGTAATAATATTAATAACTCCGGCAACGGCATTACTTCCATAATCTACCCCCATTGAACCTCTTACAACTTCTATACGCTCTACATTGTTTACATTCAGTTTAGTTAAGTCAATATTATTTCCTAAACCAATATCTCCTACTACCGGAATATTATCGATAAGTATTTTCGTATATTCCCCTCCAAGCCCCATAAGATTCGCTGTTGAATTTCCTGAATCACGATTGGATGTAATGAGGATATTCAAACTTTGGTTAAGAACTTCCGCAACATTTGTCGCCGCCATATTTTTAATCTGCTGCGCATCAATTACTTCAACTTTATAAATAGATTTGTTAATAGATTGCTGCATATATTGCCCGGTAATGACAACCTCTTCAATTTTCTTCAGATGTAAAGAATCTTTTTCCTGTGCATGTACCCAAACTAAGGCGGATAATGATACTATTGAAAGTATTTTCTTCTTCATGAAAGCTAAAAATTTTTGACAAATATAATATTTTATTTAGAACAATTAAAAATAATTATATACTTTTGTGGAATAATTCTAAATAAAAATAATGTCATGAAATTAAAACTACTTTTAGGAGCTTTAGCCTTTTCTTGTATCACTACTCATGCTCAGGTAGCAACAATTAATGAAAACTTTGATAATTTTACAAGTGGGAACACTACTTTCCCTCAAAATGGATGGTCAGCTCAGTTGGCAACCAATCCGCTTCCTTATCCACCTGCTCCAATGATGATTGTAACTTCAGACACCAACAAAGCTGTTCAGTCTTATGCAGGAAATAACGGAACAGCTCCTTCATATCTGATAACCCCTCAAATTGTGGCTCCAACAGGAGATAAAACCTTAACTTTTTCTGCGGGATTAGTCAATACTTCGCCCGGAGTATCAACAATTCAGATTGGATTAGCATCAAATCCTGCTGACATGACAACATTTACTGCCGTTGGAACTCCAATTTCAATTTCTGGTGTAACTGCTCAGAATTACACGGTAAATATTCCAGCTTCTTCATCTTCATATATTGTTTTTAAAATTACTCCTATGGCAGCTCATACCGCAACATTGATTGACAATGTAGTATATGATACACCTGCAGTAGGAACCATCAACGAAAACTTCAATGCATTTACTTCTGGTACTTCTGCAATCCCTCAAATGGGTTGGAATAAAGTGACTGCTACAGCAGCCTATAATGTATATATAGCAACGAACAACGGAAGCAACGCGATTCAGTTTTATGCAGCAAATACCGCCAATACCACTTCATATCTGATCGCTCCAAAAATCGTAGCACCGGATGGCAGTAAAAAACTGCGTTATACAACTGCTATATCAGCAAGTGCGAATGGAAGTGGTACTCTTGAAGTTGGATTAGTTTCTAGCCCTACAGATATGTCCACATTTACTTCTTTGGGAGCTCCAGTTACCATAACAACTTCGAATACAGCACCACAAACATTTACTTTGGATGTTCCGGCTTCTACTAAGCAATATATTGCATGGAAATTCACAGGTGCGGCAACTCACTCCGCAGTTTATATAGATGATGTTATCTATGATGTACTTTCTGTTTTGGGAACATCAGAAACGAAATTCAATACCAATACTTTAAATTTTGCTATCAATGCAGAGAATGAGTTACAATTCGCAGGAAACTCAGAGGTGAAATCTATCAAAATTTACTCTGCGTCAGGAAATCTGGTAAATCAAGGTACTGTTAAAAACAACAGATTCAATATTTCTGCTTTGGCAACAGGCGTTTATATCTTTGTTTCAGAAGATAATAAAGGAGCTGTTACTCAATCGAAATTCATTAAAAAATAATACTTTCTATTTTTTCTAATAAAAGGCTGCTCACTTCGGTGAACAGCCTTTTAAATTTTTTATCCGAAAATTATTGGATCAAGATTGGAATTTTCATCAATCTCTTTTTTATTTAAAGCTTAAGAACTATAAGATCTTAAATCCTTTATAAACTAAAGTAGAGCTTTCCAACATTTTTGAAGAATCTCTACGGAAATCCAGCAAATGATCCTGCCCGTTGTGACGATTATGATGTTCTACACTTTCCCATAATTCAACCAGAAAGAAAGTGCCTTTGTTATCTTTATCTTCAATAAGATCATATTGCAGACAGCCCTCTTCTTTTCTCGTCTCTTTCACTAAGGCCTGAAACAATTCTACGGCTTCCATCAGATAGTTTTCATTAAACTTGAAAAGCGCAACGATATGTAAATTCATGTTTTGTTTTTTATTACTGTAAATGTAAAATATTTTCAAAGTGATCCGTCTTTTCGTTTCATTTATTTTTCCACAATGAACCGAATTTTATTTAAAAAACAGATTTATAAATTGTTATTGAGCTCATCACAATAACTAGTAGTCCGATTACCACAAACATACTTTTTACAGGAAGTTTCGCGGTGAGCATTGCAGAAAATGGCGCGGTTACAATTCCTCCCAGCAAAAGTCCTAAAATAATACTCCAGTGCTGGATTCCTAACGTAAAAAAGAAAGTGACTGCTGCCGTGAGTGTTAAAATGAATTTTGCAACGGTAGAACTTCCCACAGCAAATCTGGGGGTAAAAGAATTTTTGATTAAAGTTCCCGTAACCAAAGGTCCCCATCCTCCTCCGGCAAAAGAATCTATAAAGCCTCCGATTAATCCTAGTCTGGTAAGATTGGTTTTTCTTTTCAGAGATTTACTTTGTTTTTTCTTAAAGGCATTTGATAAAATCTGAAATCCCAGATATAAAGTATAGAATGCAATGATGGTTTTGGTAATTTTAGAATAATATTCACCCAGATAAGTGAGACAAAGAGCTCCTACAATTGCGCCTATAACTGCGGGAATTGCCAGCTTTTTGACCAAGCTTTTACTTACATTCTTTAATTTAATATGACTGATGCTTCCTGCTGCAGTGGTAAAACTTTCGGCCGAATGAATGCTTGCACTCACAATATGGGGCGGAATGTTCAGAAAGAGTAACGTTGTGGTGCAAATCACTCCATATCCCATTCCCATTGATCCGGCTACAATTTCAGCCAAAAACCCAACAAGCATCATCCAGTAAAAAATATAGTTATCTTTTGCCAAAACAATAAAAAGTTCATCCAGATACCCCAATTCGTACATTGAAAAAATCAGGATAAACAGTATTGCAACTGTTATAAAAAATATATTGAGCCTAATCTGAACTTTTCTTGAAATCACCATTTTTGTGTCTGTTTTTATCGAATTGTTACAAAATCATTACAGCACCTACGGTTGAATTGCTTGTTTCATCAATCAAAATAGCACTTCCCGTATTATTATTTTCACTAAAACTATCGAAAACCAATGGAGAAGATGTTTTCAGTTTCACTTTAACAACTTCGTTCAGCTTAATTCCTGAATAAATAGAAGTATTTTCTAAGGTATTAACATCAATTTTATACTCAATTTCTTTGACGATGGCTTTTAAAACTTTGCTTTTATGCTGAATAAAATATTTATTGCCTTCATTCAGTTCTTTTTTATCGAGCCAGCAAACAATAGCTTCCACTTCATTCTCTACTTTCGGAAGATGATCCGTTTTTACCAGAAAATCTCCTCTGCTGATGTCAATATCATCTTCAATATGTAAAACCGCTGGCTGATTTGTAACAACAGTGTCTACTTCTTTCCCTCCTGTTTCAATTTTCGAAATGACCGTTTCAATATTTTGTGGAAGAACCGTTATTTTATCTCCTTTTTTATATTCTCCAGAAATCACTTCTCCTGAATACCCTCGGTAATCATGAAGCTCCTCGGTTTGGGGACGAATTACATATTGTACCTGGAATCTGCTGTCTTCTTTATTTTTAGAGGCTTCCACTTCTATGGTTTCAAGGAAATCAAGGAGTGTAGAACCTGTATACCAAGGTGTTTTTTCAGATTTTTCAACAATATTATCACCATAAAACGCAGAAATAGGAAAATACTGCACGTTTTCTAATCCTAATTTTTGGGCAACCAGTTCGTATTGAGCTTTAATATCATTAAAAATTTCCTCAGAATACTCCACCAAATCCATCTTATTGATAGCCACTACTACATTTTTCATTTTTAGTAATGAAGCAATGATAGAATGCCTTCTTGTCTGCTCAATAATGCCTTGTCTTGCATCAATTAAAATAATGATAAGCTGAGAATTGGAAGCACCTGTAATCATATTTCGTGTATACTGAATATGTCCCGGAGCATCTGCAATGATGAATTTTCTCTTTGGAGTCGAAAAGTAACGGTAGGCAACATCAATCGTGATTCCCTGCTCTCTTTCCGCTCTCAATCCGTCAGTAAGAATTGCCAGATCTATCCCGTCTTCATTTTTGTTTCTTGATTGCTTTTCTAATGCTTCAAGCTGATCAATCAAAATATTTTTGCTGTCATATAAAAGTCTCCCGATCAAAGTACTTTTCCCGTCATCTACACTTCCGGCCGTTATAAATCTTAATATATCCACGTAAATTTTATTAATAATGAGTAATTGATAGTGAGTAATTTTTAAAATTGCTCACCATTTTATAATTTTTATTTTTAAGCACTGAGTAAAAAATAGGCTTATATTTAACATTATTTATTACTCATTGCCGATTACCTCTTTTAAAAATAGCCTCCTTTTTTTCGGTCTTCCATCGCTGCTTCCGTCACTTTATCATCAATTCTCGTTTCGCCGCGTTCAGAGATTTTAGAGGCAATAATTTCATTTATTACACTATCTAAAGTTTCAGCATCACTTTCAACCGCCGCTGTACAAGTCATATCTCCGACTGTTCTGTAGCGCACTTTTTTAGTGATCACTTCATCATTTTCATCAATCTGAATAAAATCCGAAGCTGCAATCAATTGTCCTTCATATTCAATCACTTCGCGATCATGAGCAAAATAAATGGAAGGAAGCTGAATATTTTCTTTTCGGATATAGTTCCATACATCCAACTCGGTCCAGTTCGAAATTGGGAAAACCCTTACATTTTCACCTTTATTGATTCTTCCGTTGTAGATATTCCACAATTCGGGACGCTGCAATTTCGGATCCCATTGTCCGAATTCATCACGCACAGAAAAAAAACGTTCTTTGGCTCTGGCTTTTTCTTCATCTCTTCTCGCTCCGCCAATACAGGCATCGAACTGAAATTCTTCAATGGTATCTAATAAAGTATGGGTTTGTAACCAGTTTCTGGAAGCAAATTTCCCTTTGGGTTCTGTCAGTTTTTTAGCTTTAATCGTATCTTCAACTTTTCTTACAATTAACTCTGCCCCTAGGTTTTCTGACAAATAATCTCTGAATTCTAGCGCTTCAGGAAAATTGTGCCCTGTATCAATATGAACCAACGGAAATGGAATTTTCATTGGAGCAAAAGCCTTTTTCGCCAAATGAACCAATGTAATGGAATCTTTTCCGCCACTAAAAAGTAAAGCCGGCTTTTCAAACTGTGCCGCTACTTCTCTCATAATATAAATACTCTCAGCTTCCAGCTGTTCCAGATAATCTAATGTATGTGTACTCATTGTTTACTTGTAAAATTTTGAATTAATGGATATGCAGACCACATTCTTTGTGAGAGTTTTCCCACCACCAACGACCGGCACGAGGATTTTCGCCCGGCTCAATAGCTCTTGTACAGGGTTGACAACCCACACTGATGAATCCTTTTTTATGTAAAGACAGTTCCTGAACTTTATGTTGCTCTAAATAATCCAGAACTTCCTGATAGCTCCAATGGATTAACGGATTGTATTTGTATAACTTTCGTTCCTCATCCCATTCAATGACCGGCATATTTTCGCGGTTTTCTGATTGCTCAGAGCGTAAACCCGTAATCCAGACTGTTGCATTTTCCAGTGCCCGGTTCAAAGGTTTTACTTTTCTGATAAAACAGCATTCTTTCCTGTTTTCGATGGAATGATAAAAAGCATTGATTCCTTTTTCGTTCACATATTTTTCTACATCAGTGCTCTCCGGAAAATAGATTTCCGTTTTTGTTTTGTATCGGGAATTGTTTTGGGATAGCAATTCGTAATGTTCGTAGAAAAGCCTTCCCGTATCCAACGTGAACACTTTAACAGGTAACTGATTCTTAAAAATTATATCGGTAATCACCTGATCTTCCTGGCCAAGTGAGGTTGAGAAAACAATGCCTTCTGAGAATTTTGTTGGGATCAATTTCAATCCCTCTTCTGCTGAAAGCTGTTTCAGAGTATCTGCATCTTCTTTTGAAATCATATTTTGTTCATTTGAAGTCTTGCAAATATCAGATAAAATAATTATCCTACCAAATAAGTAGACTAATTATTCAAAAAAAAGGATTCAGATCAGTCGATCAAATCCATTAGAGTTTTTCTTTCCAAAATATTTAAAGAAACATCCCGAACTTCTATTAAAACATCGTGCAGACCGCAGTGATCTTCATTACAGTCTTCGCATTTTTCGTAAAAATTCAGACTTACACAAGGGAGCATAGCGATTGGTCCGTTTACCAGACGGATGATTTTTGCAAGCTTTACGTTTTCAGGATTCTCTTTGAAAAAATATCCTCCCCCTTTTCCTTTTTTACTATCAAGGATATCTGCTTTTTTCAATTCCAGCAAAATATTTTCTAAAAACTTTAAGGGAATCTTCTTATGTTCTGCAATTTCAGAAATAAGTACAGGGCCGTCATTCCTTTTTTCTACAAGGTATGAAAGCGCCTTAAAAGCATATTGAGATTTTTTTGACAACATTATAGCAAAAATAAGAAAATAGTTTAATTATTGCAAAACCTACATCTGATGAATTGCAAAACCATTAAAACAACTTTAGCATGCTGCATTTTTGTGATTTTACCTATTAATCATTAAGTTTGCTTTATGTTCAGTAAACAAGAGGCACAGCAATTAAAAAAAGAATTTTGGACGGCTTTTGGAAAGTCATTCCCCCGAAAATGGATTTTGTATGACACTAAAATTAAGGATATGTCATTCAAATTTTATGCGGATAATAAGAAAGCGGAAGTTTCTCTGGATATCGAAGTGAAAGACGAAGTTTTCAGAGATGCCTATTATAATAAAATCTGGTCACTGGAAGATATTCTGAAAGATTTTATAGGAGACTTTCAGAAAGAAGAATTTTACACACTCGAAAACGGAAAAGTAATCAGTAGGATTTGGGTAGAAAAACACGGAATTTCTATTTTCAATAAAAATACATGGAAGGAAGTTTTCGAATTTTTTGTAGAGAAAATGGATGGTTTTGAAAGGTTTTACTATGAATATGAGGATTTTATAAAAGATGTTTAACTAATGAAAATTTTAACCGCTTTTTTATTTATAAGCATCATTTCTTGCAGTAAATTTTCCAATCAAAATTTATATTTAATTGATGATTTTAAACAATCAAGAAATGAGTTTACAAATGATACAATTAGCTTGGAAAATGTATCTTCAGAAGGCGGTGAATTGATTTCTTATTTATCAGATAAAAAGAAATTTATGGTATTTGACTTTTTCATTTATGGAGAAATGGGGAAACTCAATTATACGTATTTCACAGATAATAATTTAAAAATTAAAACTGTAATCAAAAGAGATTACAAGTATGATAAGCCAATTACTGAAGAAAATTTAAAAATTGACTCAACAATAACTTATTATGATTATTCTGAAAAACCAAGATTTTTTGATCAAAATTTGAAAGAAATTTGCAATATTCCGCAATTGAAAAAACAACAAATTGAGCTTGATTCTTTCTTTAAAAATAATCTAAGAATTAAAAAAGATCAAACTATAAGTAAGCCATGAAAATCAGAATTGCTGGAGATGCAGAATGGATGTCTTATGCTTGATAAAAAAGAGGGAGAAATTGCTTCAAAATTATTAACGGAGGGATTTCAGGAAGCAAAGAATCAAATAAAAGCTCCTGTTTCGGAAAATTTCAAAAAACTTCTTGACTACTATAATGATATAATGATTTAACAGGTTTTGAAGAAACAAATCCTAATGCAATAATGCATCATTTCATCGATCTATATGGTCCTGATTGTGAAAATTGCGGTAAACCTTATAGAACAGCAATTGCTACGTTTTGTCCCAAATGCGGTAATAAAAGGAAATTCTAAGAAAAATTTCATCCAAAATTCAAATTATTGTTTATATATTTTCTTATTTTAGTCAAACAAAAAAAATATTAGTATTTGTTTATTCATCATGCTTTCAGCAAAACAACCCTGATATTTCTTTAACACTACATCACAAAATATTTAAATACAATGGAACAAAATCCAATATTTTTTGCAGACGGTGCAGATTCAAGAATGATTGAGGCATACAAAAAAGCTCAGGAAACCTTCAAGTATTTCTGGAGGGAACAATCGTGGGAATACCGAAGAATTATTCCCGGATTAAATGTCTCATGTGTAAAAGTCGCTTTTTCCCAGGAAGATCCTGATTCTGAAAACCCTCTCGTTGAACATATGTGGATCAATAATATTGATTTTGATGGAGATTTTATTAAAGGTGATCTTATCAACGAACCGAATGAACTCACCAATATCCAGGTCGGAGATTTTGTTGAAGTTCCTTTAAGCGAAATCAGTGACTGGCTTTTTGCTACAACCCCGACTGTAAAGAAGCCAAAAGGAATTTCAAAATTATTTTCGTCTTCAGAAGAGCCGCTTCCCAAAACTTATGGTGGATTTACCATTCAGAAAATGCGTTCTGATATGTCTCCGGCAGAAAGAAAAGAACATGATAACGCTTGGCAGCTGGATTTTGGGGATTGTAATGATATTGAAGTGGTTCATGAGCAAAAAGAAAAGCCTGAAAATCTCATTGAGCATCCCATGAGCAAAAACATGCAGGAAAAATTTGTGGAATTTTTACAGAATTATCCTGATGAACTGACCAACGTGGATGAAAACGGTTTAACATTACTCCATAGAGAAACAATTGCCGGAAATTTAACTTCTGTGGAAATCATTTTAAGTTCTGGAGGTGATAAAAATGTAAAAACCAATAAAGGAAAAACAGCCCTGGATTTCGCCAAACAACTGAATTGGGAACATTTGATTCCTGTTTTGGAAAATTAAATTATAAAGAGAAATTTTCGGGTTTCTCTTTCTTTTTTGCCAAATGACAAATGCTCTGAAATTTTCTTTATTTAAATTGCGTGTATGAAAGAATTATTTGATTTTATTCTAAGATTCGGAAGCCTGAATCAACAGCAAATGGATTTCATTGCGAGCAAAACTACAGAACTTGATCTTTCTAAGGAAGAATACTTTTCTGAAGCCGGAAAAATTGCCAAGCAGGTCGGATTTGTTATTGACGGGATTCTTCGGGTTTGCTATTACAACAATAAAAGTGAGGAGATCACAAAATATTTTATTGAAGAAAATAATCTTGTGGTAGATCTTGAAAGTTTTGATAATCAAATTTGTTCAAGTGCGTATGTTCAGGCGGTAACAGATTGTAAAATGGTTGTATTTCAACGAAAAGACTGGCTGGAACTTTTACAGACCATTGTAGGTTTTGATGCCATTGTTCACAAGATTATTTCAAGAGCATTGATTCAAAAAGTAGAAAGAAGAAGTCCGCTTGTTTCAGAAGACGCAACCACCCGTTATCTGAAATTTTTGGAGATCTACCCTACCGCAGTCAACAGAATTCCGCTTTCTTATGTTGCTTCGTATTTGGGAGTTACCCAGTCTTCTCTGAGCAGAATCAGGAAGAACATAAAATAGCTGGAAGTTGAATTTGTATTTTCAACAGTTTCTAACCTCAAAATTCATTTTTTGTCAAATGGCAAATGCCACCTTATTTAATTGACGGAATTTTACACCATTAATTAAAACAAAAAATGAAAACAGCATTAATTACAGGAGCCAACAGAAGTATTGGCCTTGAAACAGCAAAACAACTTTTAGCACAAGGATTATTTGTTTATATAGGTACCCGAAATCTTGAAAACGGAGAAAAAGCAGTGAAAGAATTGAATGAGCAGGGATTTCAAAATATTAAAGCCATTGAGATTGATGTAACTAATCCTGGCTCTATTTCAAAAGCAAAAAACATTGTAGAAAACGAACAGGGAAAACTGGATATTCTGATTAACAATGCCGGAATTTTGGGAAATACACCTCAACAGGCTTCAGATTTTTCTGTACAGGAAATTCAAACCATTTTTGATACCAACTTCTTTGGCGTAATCAGTGTTACTCAGGCTTTTCTTGATTTGCTTAAAAACTCGGACAGCCCCAGAATCAGCAATATTACTTCGGGATTAGGTTCATTGACGTTGCACAGCGATCCAACCTGGAAATATTATAATATCAAAACAGCCGGTTACGGAACATCAAAAGCCGCTTTGAATGCCTATACGATCGTTCTTGCTTATGAATTGAAAGAGTTATCTTTTAAAGTTAATGTGATCGATCCCGGTTATACAGCAACAGATTTCAATGCACACAGCGGTCCGGGGTCTGTGGAAAGTGCCGCCTCTTTCATCATTAAACATACTTTAACAGATGAAAATGCTCCAACCGGACAATATTACAGTAACGACATTGAGGATGAAATTGGAATTAGTCCTTGGTAATTTTTTAAAATAACAGTGTGAAGAGAAGCTTTCGGGTTTCTCTTTTTTTATTCAACAACATTCACGATTCGATTACGTCATTCGTTGATTGAGCTACTTTTCTCATTCGTCATCTTGCCATCTTTGTACCATCATTTAAAACCAATAAATATTTAAAAAATGGAAACAAAAAAAGTATGGTTCGTGACAGGAGCTTCAAAAGGGCTTGGATTAGCCTTAATCAAAAAATTATTAGAACAAAATTATCGTGTAGCTGCTACCACAAGAAATGTGGAGTCTCTTATCTCTGAAATCGGAGGAACTTCGGAAACATTTTTACCGCTTGAAGTAAGCTTAACCGATCATGAAAATGTACAATCTGCGCTCGCAAAAACAATTGAACATTTCGGACAATTAGATGTGGTCGTGAACAATGCAGGTTACGGACAGCTTGGAACTTTGGAAGAGCTTTCAGATGAAGAAGCAAGAGCTAATTTTGATGTGAATGTTTTCGGAACATTAAATGTAATCAGAAATGCCATGTCTTATCTCCGTAAGCAAAGATCCGGACATATCTTTAATATCTCTTCGATCGGAGGATATTCCGGAAATTTTCCGGGTTGGGGAATTTACTGTTCTACCAAATTTGCTGTAGCAGGACTAACAGAAGCTTTGGCGGAAGAAATTAAAGATTTCGGAGTAAAAGCAACAGTGGTTTATCCCGGATATTTCAGAACGGATTTCTTATCCAAAGAATCGGTGAGAACCCCTGAAAATTCAATTCCTGAGTACGAAGCAGCGAGAAATTCTGAGCAGGCTCACCTTGATGAAATCAATGGAAATCAGCCCAATGATCCGGATAAAGGTGCAGAGGCAATCATTAGCATCAGTGAAGTGGAAAATCCACCGGTCCATTTCTTATTAGGAAGTGGTACGGATGAATTTTTGAATAATAAGATTCAATGGATTACTGGTGATGCTGAGAAATGGAGTGAATTGACGTTTTCTACTGTGATTTAGTTGCTCTTACCTATTTAGAGATCCTTCGGCTTCGCTCAGGATGACACTGCACAAACTTTGCGTATATAATTATTACGGTTAGTAGTAGTAGTAGTAGTAGTAGTAGTAGTAGTAGTAGTAGTAGTAGTAGTAGCGACTGTCATCCTGAGCTTGTCGAAGGATCTTATAATATTTTTTAACCATTAAGGTTTATTTAAGCGGCCAAGAATATTAAGATGAGTTTCGCTTTAAGTAGAGACAATTTATTTGGTATTTCTTAATAAACTTAACTTCTTATTTATAATCTTAATGGTTCAAATTCAATCTTATTTCCAAAATAATTAAATAACTTAGTCATTATGAAAAACACATTTCGTTTTAATTCGCTTTCCGATTTTCATAGCTTCTGTAATCTTCCGAATCCTGAGCATCCGTTGATCAGCCTTATTGATTACAGCAAAATCCGTTATCCTGTGGATGATACGGAACTGAAATGGATACAGAATTTTTATTCGATCGGCCTGAAAAGGAATGTGAATGCTAAGTTCAATTACGGTCAGCAGGAATATGATTTTGATTCCGGAGTCTTGTGTTTTGTTTCACCGCTTCAGTTTTTGAGCCTTGAAATGAAACCCGGTGTAGAAGTGGAACCAACAGGATATTTACTGCTGATTCATCCTGATTTTCTTTGGGGAACTTCACTGGCGAAGAAAATTAAATCTTATGAATTTTTCAGCTATCAGATTAATGAAGCGCTTTTTCTTTCGGATAAGGAAGAGAAAATTATTGTTGATTTATTTAAAAATATTGAAAAGGAATACCAGACGAATATCGATAAATTCACCCAGGAACTAATTGTTGCTCAACTTGAATTGTTCCTGATCTATGCGGAACGTTTTTATGAGCGTCAGTTTTTTACCCGGAAAAAATCCAGTCATGAATTGCTGGAAAGATTTGAAGAAGTGCTTTCCCAATATTTTGAAAATGGAAACCTGATCGAAAACGGCATTCCTTCTGTAAAAACCATTGCCGAACAAATGAATATTTCACCGAATTATCTGGGAAGTTTATTACGGATCCATACCCAGCAAAATACACAACAACATATTCAAAATAAGATCATCGATACCGCAAAAGAACGCTTGAGTACAACGAGTCTTTCTGTAAGTGAGATTGCTTATGAACTGGGATTTGAGCATCCACAATCTTTTAGTAAGTTGTTTAAGCAGAAGACAAATCAGTCTCCGGGGGAGTTTAGAAGGTTGTTTAATTGAAAGCCTTTTTTAGCACAATTTTTCATTACAAATAGTTTTTCATGATCTTTTTATATATTTGAAAGCTTAAAAATTATAAACTATGAAAAAAAATTTACTCGTATTAATCTTCATTCCTATAATCAGTTTTTCACAGAATAAAACAGAAGCAGAAACTAAAGTTAGTGAAGGAATTGAGCTTCATGATGAAGGAAAATACAAGGAGGCTCTTAATAAATATGATGAAGCTCTCGCTTTAGATAAAAACAATTTATTTGCGCTATCAGAAAAAGCTGTGACGCTTGAAACTTCTCAAAAATACAATGAAGCTATTGAAATCTGCAAATTTGTTATAAATACATATCCGGATAAAGATATAAAAACAGTTTACATTAGTTATGCAAATAGTTTAGATCATTTAAAACAACCTCAAAAAGCTTTGGCTGTTTATGATGAAGGTATAAAAAAATTTCCTAATTATTATCAACTATATTTTAATAAAGGAATTGCTTTGATAAATAATAAACAACAAGAAAAGGCATTGGAATCATTTCAAAAATCTGCAAAACTAAATCCAAATCATAAAGGCTCATTTAATGCATTAGCAGCTCTAAATTCTGAAAACAAAGTTATATCAATTCTATGCTCTCTAAGATATCTTGCTCTTGATAATAAGTCTCAGCTTGCAAAAAGTCACTTAAAATCTGTCCTTACTTTAATGAATAGAGGTGTTACCAAAAAAGATGATAACTCCGTCAATCTATCTATTGATCCGTCTATACTTGATAAAGCTAATAACAAGAAGAGTAAAAATAATTTTTCAGCTGCCGATATGGTACTTTCAATGACTTCAGCTTTAGACTTTGATGAAAAAAATAAAGACAAAACAGATGATCAGAGATTCACAGATAAGTTAGATTCTATGTTTTCCACTATGGAGGAGACACAAAAAGGGCAAAGTGGTTTTTATTGGGAGTTTTTAGCCCCTTATTTTATTGAAATGCGTAAGCAAAAATTAATTGAACCATTTACATATATTGCCTTTTCTGCTCTACCTAATGACAACATAATTAAAAATTATAAAGACAATTCAGAACAAATTGAACAATTTTACAAATGGTCTGAAAATTATACATGGAAATAAATTCTTTAATTACCTGAATTAAAAAAGAGAAGCTTTTAGCTTCTCTTTTTATTTTATCCAAACTTCTTCTTCCTCAACCAGAAGAACAACCCTCCTAAAGCACCAATAATAACTAAAGGAAGCAGCAAATTAAACCATTGCCAGTTGTTTTTTTCTTCTGTAATTCTTTGTCGGTCGAGAAGACGTTCTTCGATGTTTCTGTTTCTTAGTTCCATCAGATTACTGTCGTCAAGAAGATAGTCTAAAGCATTTCTTAAAAACTGTTCGTTTCCAAACTGCTCATTGGTCAGCATATCCACTCCTAAAGGTAAAGGTTGCCCTTTAATCACTTTATTTCTTCCCACATCTCCGTCTGCAATCACGATCATTTTATTGTCTGAACTTGTCCCTTTAAAACCCGGGTAAGATTTTCTTTCAATTCTTGATGCATACGCAGAATTAAATTTCCCTTCCAAAGCCACTGCATAGATTTTCGGTGTGCTTGGCTTTTCCATTTGTCCAAGGCTGTCAACACTTGCAATTTCTTTCAGATCAACATAATTCGGAACCTGTTTCAGTAAGGTTCTTTCACTCGATTCGAAAAGAACTTTTGTTTTAATATTTTTTCTTCCGCCCAAAGTATCAATGGATGTTGGAAACTCAAATTTTACCGGATTGATATTTTTGGTAATCGGATCATTTTTTTCAGCAATTCCTAAAGGGAAATACGGCCATGGAAGACTTGTATACTGAGGATTTCCACCCACTTCTCCTGTTACCAGTCTCAACAACGCAAATTTCTTCACATCTTTCACTAATGCCGGATTGATTCTGATTCCGTAGTTGAAAAAAAAGTCTGTCATATTGATGTCTACAGGAAAAGGCATTACTTTTTTAGATCTCGTCAACGTATCCATTTCAGCATTTACCGCATCAATCATCCACAATGTTTTCCCGCCGTTCATGATGTATTGGTCAAGAATCACTTTTTCATTGTCTGTAAAAGCTTTTCTAGGTTTTGCGATCACTAAAGCATTCATCTGCTTTAAAATCGGAACATCTGCTACAGTCAGTTCCGTCTGATTTTTAGGAATGATAGGACCTGCATCGTAGTTTTCTGTTGCCAGATGCATGAATCCCTGGAATTCTTCCGGACTCAGTTCGTCCTGATTCACTAAAATCCCGATCTTCTTTCTTTTGTCAACCGCAATATTCTTGATGTTTGAAACCAGATTGTATTCTAAATTCTCGATAGATTTCGTTAACTGCTGATCTGCATCAATTCCTGTCTGCTGAACCACTAATGGAATAGCAATTCCTCTTTCTCTATATTTTACGACCGCATAAGGAAATAAATAGATCTGAGAAACTTTCCCGTCTTTTACATCCGGAAGTACAGAAGGCTGCATTCCCATGGCCATCAAAGTATCCTGAGAAATTTTACTTTTGATAGGATCTATAAATTTGAAATCGATTTTCGGATTGATTTTTCTGAATTCCTCCAGCATGAATTTCGTTTCGCTCTGCAACTGTTTAAAGCTCGCAGGAAAATCTCCTTCCAGATAAACATCTACTGTAACAGGTTTTTTGATGGATTCCAACACCTTAATCGTATTATCGGAAAGCGTATATCTTTTTTCTTTTGTTAAGTCTAATCGGATTCCTGAAATGGCAAGAATAACAACTAACGGCAAAATAACAAACAGTAAAATTCCGAATGGCGATTTGAATTGTATCTTCTTCATAATTCTACTTCTTTTTAGTAATGAAATGGTTGGACAAAACTAGAGTAACACCAATAATTAAAACAAAATAAGCAATATCTTTAAAATCGATAAGCCCTCTTGTAAAGCCCAGGAAATGCTGGTAAAAGCCAATATTCTGTAAAATAAAATCCGCGCCTCCCAATAATTTATAACTTGCCAATTGTTCGATCCCGAAATACATGATGAAACACATGAAAACTCCCAGCAAATAAGCCATAATCTGATTTTGAGAAAGCGAAGAAGCTAAAATTCCAACCCCTGAAAAAGCTGCAATCAAAATAATCATTCCAAAATAGCTTCCGAAGGTCATTCCTAAGTCGATATTTCCTTCTGGAACGCCTAAAATGTAGACCGTATAAAGATAAATCAGAGATGGAATCAGGCATAAAATCCCAACTACCCAAACGGATAAAAATTTTCCAAGAACCAGATCTGAAACCTTTAAAGGCTGAGAAAACAACCAGTTTAATGTTCCCGTCTGTTGCTCTTCCGCAAAAGTTTTCATAGACAGTGCCGGAATTATGAACATTAGTAACCAAGGCACCAAAACGAAATAGCTTTGTAAAGAAGCCAGCCCGATATCAAAAATGTTGGAATCATTCTCGAAAAAAAATAAAAACAATGTCGCTACCAAACTGAAAGCTGCAATGATAATCCATGCGCTCCAATTCCCAAAATAGCTCCAAAGTTCTTTCTTAAAAATTGCAATCATATATTAGTTAGAAGTTTTAAGTTAAAAGTCAGATGTATTACGCTAATCATTGACTTCGCACTGCTTTTTACCTGTATTTTTTTATTTTTTACTTTTATTAACCAGTTTAACTGTCATCATGATTAAAAATACCAGAACGAAAAATCCTGTGATTAATTGCCACCAATATTCAATAACCATTGATTTTAATATGACCGTGAAAACAACCAGAAATAAAATGAAGGTTGCGATTTCGTTCGCCTGTCTTAGTTTGATATTGGCTGTTTGTAAGGTATTTCCGTTAAGCTCTTTCAGTTTTAAGACTTTTTTCCAACACCAGTAATGGTAAACCGCCAAACCGATCAGGAAAGTCAGTTTTAAATGAAACCACGGCATTTTCATTAATCCCGGATTTAAAAAGATCATCACCAATCCGCAAACTGTCATAATCACTCCTGCCGGAACGGTAATAATATTCCAAAGCCGGCGAGCCATGAAGGTGTACTGTTCTCTTAAAATCCTCTTTTTATCCTCAGCAAATTCGTCAGTATCTTTATAGTAAACGAAAATTCTTACGAGGTAAAAAATTCCCGCAAAATAGCTTACCATGAAGATAATGTGAAGTGCTTTGATGATGGTATACAACATTTAAATCAATATTATTTTATAGAAGTAATTTCACAGTCTCTGTCAAAGTTTTTTAAATAGTCAAAAAACAATTGTTTCCCTTTTTTTGAATCTCTGTAATTTGTATAAGTAATAAGCCCAATTACAATTAGATAAATGGATAAAATATAATATTCTCCAGAAAAATTCCTTATTAAAATAGTTAATGAAAAACAGAAGAAAATAACAAGAGTTAATAATTGATAAAATTCAAGTCCAATAAATAATTCAAGACTATATTTATCCTCTTTATCTCTGATAAAATTTCCCTTAAAAGTCTGAAAATCTTTTTTCATTAATCTTACTTTAAAACCATTTTCAACAACCTTTCCTGTAAAACTTTTACCAAAAAAATCAGGAAAACCTCCAAATATGCTGTTTTTAATATTTCCTAAAACATCTTCTTTTGATTTAGAAAATTCAATGTGATATTTAGACTCTAAAAACATTTAATTAAATTAAGCGCAAATATAATCTATTTCAGAAAAAAAGAGAATTTAATCTAAAAATTTCGGATTAAACTTGCTATATCATTTTAAGAAAAACTGTCTTTACAAGTATTTATTGTTTTTTTCTTGCCGGGATACTGTCTGCTTTGCTTTCTTTATAGTATTTCTTTGTATATAAAAGATTCTCCTTATCATCATAATATTTCCAGGCTCCGGAATAAAACCAGTGGCGTTCATTCTGAGAGATTTCGAGCTTAGTCTGCCCTTTTTCCATAATGGTTCCCGTTGGAAAGTATCTTCTGATTTTCGTAATATCTTTTCGGATGTTTTCTTTTTGATAGAGCTTGTTATCAAAATAGGTTTTCCATACTCCTACTTTTTCTCCTTTTTTATATTTTCCAATCGCAACAAGGGTTCCTTCATTGGTAGGATATTCTTCTTTCCATTTCCCGTGCCTTTTTTGAGATTTCTCCCCAACTTTTATATATTGGTTCATTTTCGTCTGGCAAGAAAATGTAAGGAATAGCAATAATGTGGTAATGAATATTTTTTTCATAAAAAACAGGATTTCTGTAAATATAAGAAATCCTGTTTTTATTCTACAAATGTAGAACGATTTATTTTTTATGTTAAGAAATCACTCCAAGTTCCTTTCCTACTTTTTCAAAAGCAGCAATTGCCTTATCCAAATGCGCTCTTGTATGCGCCGCAGAAAGCTGAACTCTGATTCTCGCTTTTCCTTTCGGTACAACCGGATAGAAGAATCCTATTACATAAATTCCTTCATCCATCAACTTTTCAGCCATTTTTTGAGCTAAGGGTGCATCGTAAAGCATTACCGGAACAATGGCAGCATCACCATCCGGAATATCAAAACCTTTAGATTTCATTTCTGCTCTGAAGTATTCTGCATTTTCCATGACCTGATCACGAAGAGAAGTATCATCAGAGATCATATCCAATACTTTCAAAGCTGCCCCAACAATTCCCGGAGCTAATGAATTTGAAAATAAATAAGGTCTTGAACGCTGTCTCAGCATGTCGATGATCTCTTTTTTACCGGAAGTAAATCCTCCTAAAGCACCACCCAAAGCTTTTCCTAACGTAGAAGTAATAATATCTACTCTCCCCATCACTTCGTTAGCTTCGTGGGTTCCACGACCTGTTTTCCCGATGAAACCCGTTGCATGAGAATCATCCACCATTACCAAAGCATCATATTTATCGGCTAAATCACAAACTCCTTTCAGGTCTGCAACAATTCCGTCCATTGAGAACACTCCGTCTGTCACAATAATTTTGAAACGGTGATTTTTTTCAGAAGCAGCAATCAATTGAGCTTCCAGATCTTCCATATTATTGTTTTTGTAACGGTATCTTGCTGCTTTACAAAGACGAACCCCATCAATAATGGAAGCGTGGTTCAATTCATCTGAGATAATCGCATCCTCTTCTGTAAATAACGGTTCGAAAACCCCTCCGTTCGCATCGAAGCAAGCTGCATAAAGAATGGTATCTTCCAACCCTAAAAAGTCAGCAATTTTTTGTTCCAATTGTTTATGAATATCCTGAGTTCCGCAGATAAAACGTACAGATGACATACCATAACCGTGCGATTGGATCATATCCTGAGAAGCCTTCATTACTTCCGGATTGTTTGATAATCCCAAATAATTGTTGGCACAGAAGTTCAACAGCTTTTTCCCGTTCGCTTCTATTTCTGCACTTTGCTGAGAAGTAATAATCCTTTCTCTTTTGTAAAGCCCATCGTTATCAATATTTTGTAGTTCGTTCTGTAAATTTTCAAGATACTTTTTAGAGATCATTTCTAATAATTTTTAAGATTCGCTAATTTAATAAAATCGAGGTAAACTTATAGCTTTTCTCTTTTTTATTCTGCGTAACTCTGATTTTGAGCAGCCTTTAGTAAAGAAAGACCTCCAAAAAAGATTCTGGAGGTTTTCATTTTATTTCTTTAAAAATTTTACGTTCTTGTCTTTTATTTTAAATATATAAGTTCCGGGAATCAGTTCTGAAATATTAATAGCTTTTCCGGGTTGGTACATCTCTTTTCTCACTAATTTTCCATCAATGAAATAAATGGCAAAATCTGTAGCCCTGTCAAGTCCTTTAATATTGATCTCATTTTTTGCAGGATTCGGATATAATGCAAATTCATCTTTATTAAAATCTGAGGTACTCAACGTATTATCCTGAGCTACGGTTGAGTTTTTTTCAATGATCTGATATTCATAATTAAATTCTACCGTACTTACAGGAAATGTTACTGCCTGTGTAAAATACTGATTATTTACGGTATTATCAAGCGCGAAATAAGCAATCTGGCCACCAGTTCCTGTTACTTTTATAGGCAAAGGCATTTCATAAAAACTTACGGAAGTGTGACTCTGGGTTTGAGAAGCTTTGAAGGTCATCTGATTGCCCGTCTGTTTCCAACGGATATCATAGGTTGGATAGCCTTGTCCATAAATCCAGTCATTGAAAAATTCTGTAAGGTCTTTTCCTGTAGACTGTAAAATAGAATTTTTAAGATCAACAGTTCTTACATAGTTATAAGCTAAAGCAGGTCTTGCGTGATAATCCTTTAAAGCCTGATAAAAAGCGGTTTCTCCCAAAATCCATTTGATCATTCTCACCACATATCCACCTTTGGAATAAGACAATCTTCCGTTGAAAATAGCATTGATATTATTTAAATTAGTATCGTCAACATATACGCTTCCATCGGGAAGACTCGTGATATAGTTTTTCTCTGACAATAAAAAGTTCATAAACTCAGTATTGGTCATTAGCAATTTTTCATTTGCCAGATGCGCTCCGAAAGTTGCAAAACCTTCATTCAGCCATATATCATTCCATGCCCCACAAGTTACTTTATCTCCAAACCATTGATGAGTCAGCTCGTGAGCAATAAGACTTCTGTCCCAACCGCCCATTGATGACATGGTCTGGTGTTCCATTCCTCCTCCGTATTCAAATTCCATATGCCCGTATTTTTCATTTCTGAAAGGATAAGGTCCGAAATAGGTTTCGAAAGTATTCATTATTTGTTTCGTCCAGTTGATATTGGAAATACTCGTGGCATTATTTGCTGTAGAGGGATAGACATAATTGATAAATGGGAAAGGCGGAGTTCCCATCGTATCAACAAGTTTTACATAATTCGTAATCGAAAGGGCAATAAGATAGGCCGCAGTGGGATACATGGTTCTCCAGAACGTTAACTTTTTTGAGTTGGGAAGCATCGTTTCAGACATCAGCAGCCCGTTTGCAGCTACATTATACTGAGAAGGCGTTGTTATCTTAAAGTCAAATTGATCTATCTTGTCATTCATACTCTGCTTGGTTGGAAACCAGTCTTGTGCTCCGTAAGGTTCACTTAAAGTAGAAAGAATCGGAGATCCGCCCTGCGATCCTGTAGAGAACGCACTATTTGCTGTTGGAGGAGTTCCGGAATATTGAATTGTAAGAGAATCTACTACATTAGCTGAGAGAGCAACCGGAAAATCAATTTTCACTTCTTTTGTGGTTAACTGCTGAAAGGTAAGACTCTGGTTATGATAGGTTACCTGAGAAACCGTCAAAGCATTAGAAAGATCAAAATAAATATTGCTCATGCTCTGGTTCGGTTTGAAATGAGAAGTTACCAATCCTGAAATCATATATACCGAGGGATCGAGACTTACATCCATCCTTTGATACTGAAGATCATAGTTTAATGTATTGGGATTGGTATTGTAAGCGATCATTTTATTGGTAAATGATTTTATTTCCTTTGTGCGGAATGATTTCATTTCAATATTTTCATGCTGCGCAGAAATCTGTTGAAAAGTAAAAATACTTAGCATCAGCATATAGAAGTGTTTCATTATAAATAATTATAAATCAAAGATAAAAAAAACCTTCTAATCAAAGATTAAAAGGTTTTTATATTTATGATTGCGGATATGTTAAAGTTCCAGAGTAGGTTCTATAATTTTCTCCATTCTTTTTTTCACCATGTCTACAGAACCTGCATAGTTATTCACTAAAAGTGAGAACACCAAAGTTCTTCCAGAATTGGTTTTGATATAGCCTGCCAATGTTTTTACCTTATTCAAAGTTCCTGTTTTGGCAAAAACCTGTCCGTTTCCAGCAATATTAAACATTCTTTTTAATGTTCCCGACTGTCCGCCAATGGGCAGTGAAGTCAGATAAGCACCATAATACTTTTCATTCATTAAAGAGGTAAGATATTTAGCCTGTGCAATTGGAGTTATCGTATTACTTCTTGATAATCCGCTTCCGTCCATATAATTTAATCCTTCTGCATCAAATGCAATATCTTTCAGGTGATCTTTCACCACTACTCTCCCGCTTTCACTGGTCTGGTCTCCTTTTTTGAAGAAACCTACCGTTCTCAACAATGCTTCTGCAAGGGAGTTATCACTATGCTGATTAGTATAATAAATAATATCTGATAGCGTTGGAGACTTGTAAGCAGAAACTAACTTTCTGCTTTCCGGAGCAGCATCGGTCATTTTTGGCATCACTTTTCCGGTTACGGTAATTCCGCTTTTTACTAGAGTTGTTCTGAATGTATTGGCAAGATAAGCAGGCGCATCCGGTAGTTTTGTAGTCAAAGCTCCATCTCCTTCATATTTTTCTGCATATACCATTTGATTGGCATAGGGAGAAACGTAAAAGAATTTTTTATCTGTTGAGAAATTATTCTTTTTTACGATTAACTTTTCGTTTGCAGGACTAATCTCGCGGGTGGTACCTACCGGTAAATAGTAATTGTTATTTTCTAACCATACAACATTTTCCGGAAGTCTTGAAATATTACCTTTGAAAAGCGCTGTCTGAATAACAATATCACCATTTACCTTTTTTATTCCCTCTCTTGAAAGCCCGCTCATAAAATCTGAAATGATATCCCTGTAAGATAATGCTCCGGCTTTATTGGTTCCTAAAGAAGGATCTCCACTTCCTATAATATACAAATTACCGTTCAAAACTCCGTTTTCATCGACCTGACCTGAATATTCAAGCTGTGTCATCCAACGATAGTTTTCTCCTAACAGATTCAGAGCTGTTTCTGTAGTCAGCAATTTTGTTGTAGAAGCAGGAACTAAAGGCATATTTTCATTGTATGAAGAAATGATCTTTTTTGTTTTAGGATCATATACCACGAATCCCCAATTTGCGTTTTTCAACACGGGGTCCGTTACCATTGTATTTAGATTTACATCTATCAGTTCTTTTGGCGATAGAATTGTTTTTTCAACCGCCGCCACAGGAGAAGGCAGACTCAAGTTGGATTTCTGACTATCGTATGTAGGGGAAAAAAGAACCGTAGAAACGGTAGACTGAGCGAGGAATAAACCAGAAGCTAATACCGTAATACCTGAAATATATTTTCTGAAATTTACCATCTAATTTTCTTTTGATTACTCAATTTGGATGGCACAGAATAACCATAGTTAAATCTAAAAGCACACCCAAACATATAAGCAACGATCAAATGTAGAAATTATTGCTATTAATCAGACATTTAAGGTATAATAAAACCTTATAAAATTTGTTAAAATTTGTTAAAAATCCACAAAAACGTCTTTTTTGATGCTTTGGTAAGCAGTGATTTCGTCAAATTCTTTTAAACTTAATAAAACCAGTTCTTTAAATTTTTCATAGTTTTTTCCTCTTGGAAGCTTCAGGAGAATCTGAAACTGGTATAAATTATTAAGTCTTGCAATTTGAGATTTTTCCGGTCCTAATACACAATCTCCAGGAAGATATTTTCTTAAAACCGAACCTAAAAACTGAGAAGCCCGGTTCACCTTATCTTCTTTTCGGTGTTTAAGCTCAATCATGATCAGCTTCGTAAAAGGCGGATAATGAAATTTCTGGCGTTCGGTCAGAATATATTTATAAACCTTAGCCGGATTATTCATTTTAATCAATTGAAAAACAGAATGATCCGGATTAAAAGTCTGAATTAAGATTTTCCCTTTTCCGGAAACTCTCCCTGCTCTTCCGGAAACTTGCGTAATGAGTTGATATGCTCTTTCCTCAGCTCTGAAATCCTGAACATACAGTAAAGAATCTGCTTTAGGAATTGCCACCAGTTCAATATGGTCAAAATCCAGTCCTTTGGAAATCATTTGAGTTCCCACAACAATATCGGTTTCTCTGTCTTCTATTTTTTCATATAATTTCTCGTAGGCAAATTTTTTCCTCATAGAATCCACATCCATTCTATCCACTTCATTTTCGGGAAACAGTTTGGAAACTTCTTCATGAATCTGCTCAACACCTACTCCTCTTTCATTCAGGTTTTCAGAATGACATTTCGGGCAGGTTTTCGGTTTGGAAGCTCTTTGACCGCAATAATGGCATTTCATTTCGTTTGCAGCTTTGTGATACGTCATTACAACATCACAATTCGAACAATAATTCACGTAGCCACAAGTCTCACATTCTATTACATTCGCATAACCACGACGATTGTGAAGTACAATAGCCTGATTTTTTTCGTCTAAGGTTCTTTTTATTTCATCGACTAATCTCAAAGAAAAATTTCCGGAAACCTTTTTTGAGTCTTGAGCTTCTTTAAAGTTAATGAGTTCATACTCGGGTAAGGTAACCTTTCCAAAACGTTCTTCAAGAAACACATATTTTATTCTGTCTTTTTTTGCATTATAATAGCTTTCAACGGAAGGTGTTGCAGAACCCAGAATTACTTTAGCATTATAAAAGTTACCTAAAACCAATGCAGCATCTTTTGCATTAAAGTAGGGCGAAACTTCTCTTGGTCTATAAGCGGAATCATGCTCTTCATCTACGACAATTAATCCTAAATTTTGAAAAGGCAAAAACAACGCATTTCGGGTTCCTATCAGAATTTTAATATCATTTTGACGAATTCTTCTCCAGACTTCCACCCGTTCAAAATCGGTGAGTTTCTGATGATAAAAACCAAGCTGTCGACCGTATTTTTTTTCTAATCTCTGGGTAATCTGTTTCGTTAAAGAAATTTCAGGCAGTAAAAACAAAACGTTTTTTCCTTCATTGATACATTCTTCAATTTTCTCTAAATACAGATGTGTTTTCCCTGATGAAGTTACTCCGTGAAGCAGAACATTTTTCCCTTCTTCAAAAGCTTCGTCAATCGTTATCTTAGCCAGTTTTTGGGATTCTGAAAGCTCTTCTATTTCTTCAATTTCTCCTTCATAGCTTTCGATCCTGTCTTTTTGCATATAATATTCTTCCACCAAATTTTTATCTGCCAGAGATTTGAAATGTGAGCTTCCGAAATAGCCATCTTCAAATAAATCTGATTTTTTAAGATGCAAATCAGGATTTTCTGCCTGCTTTTCTAAAATATGAAGGAATAGATCTTTCTGCTTCTGTGCTCTCTTTAAGCTTAAAAGAATTTCGGTAAGATTTTGAGTTTTTAAAACCTCCTCATTAATTCTGACATAAGCAACTTCTTTTGCTTTGTATTTTTCGGCAATTTTTTCATCAATTTCGATGTATTGCAGATCGATTAATGAATTGATGGTCTTAATGATGTCTTTTTTCGGAATAAAGGCTTCAATATCCGTCAAATTAATCAACTGACGAATTTCCAAAGCCTGAATAAGATACATTTCATTAACATCCAGATTTTCAAAATCGACTGCTATGTTGGGTTTTAGTTTTAAATAAGTTTCACTTTCCAATTTCAAAGAGGATGGAAATGCAAAACGGTAAATTTCTCCTAAACCGCATAAATAATATTCTGAAAGCCAGTTCCAGAAGTTGATTTGCTCTTTGGGAACAATGGGTTTGTCATCCAACATACTGATGACTTCTTTTGCCACAAAGTTTTCCGGAGCATTATCGTGAAGTTCAAAAACAATCCCCGTATAGATTTTCTTACCGCCAAAAGGAACTAAAACACGCATTCCTACCTGGATTTCGGATAGTAATTCTTCAGGAACTTTATAGGTAAAAGATCCTTTTAAATTTAAGGGTAAAACAATTTGGGCGTAGTTCAAGAGAAATATTTAAAGTGTAAAATTAATTTTTTCTTTTGTGAACTGCAATAATTTCTATTTTTATAGTACCGATATCAGTTCAATTTTAAAATTAATAAACTATTTATGAAAAAACTTCTTTCCATTGTATCATTATTTTTGCTGCTTTTCATTCAGGCTCAGGAAAAAATCACCGTAAATAAAGGCGAAATAACAATCCCGATTGGTAAAAAGATTCTGCTTAAACCAGAAATAAAAGGCAATACCATCAATAATTTTGAAGTAATCAAAGAAGAAAATAGTACTGAAAAAATTGATTTTTTTGATTTGCTGCACCATTTTAAAAAGGATGATATAAAGGATAACAGTATTGAGCTTCTATTTTCCGAAGCCCAAATGATGGGATCACCCATTTTCTCTTTGGTTATTATTCAGAAAACTGGAAAGAAAATGATGTTTAAAGCTAAAATCAGGTTAAAAGGGAGTTCTTCATACCAATCAACTTCAATTATGCCTGCAGTAAGCAATGCAGCTCACATGGAACAGTGGAAAGATAATATAGATTCTATTATACTGTATGATTTCGAATTGAATTAAAAGAGCATCTCAATAATTTGATACCAAATCGCAGAGGTAAATAATCCCACAATAATACTAAAGCCAATCGTTAAATTGGTCAGTTTCGTATTTAACCTGAACTGTTCAGCAATAATGCTTGAGGTAAGAACAGCCGGCATTGCAGATTCGAAAATCGTGATTTTGGCAATGTTCCCTTTTATTCCGAATAAAAATGCTAATCCTAAAGTAATTGCAGGTGCAAGAATCAATTTGTAAAACAAGGAAGCAGACATTTGGGGAATCAGTTTTTTCCAGCCATTGAATTTCAATTGTAATCCCACTGAAAATAAAGCTAACGGACTTACTGTTGCCGCCAATTTATCGAAAAAAGGTTCTGCTAAAGTAAAATCGATAAACTGAGATAACACCAATGCTGCAATACAGCCTACCAAAGGCGGAAAAGTAATGAGTCTTTTTAAGATGAAAGTTGCACTGATTTTTCCTGATTGGCCTCCTCCTTTTAAAGCGGCAATAATTCCCAATGTAGAAAGGGAAAAAAACATAGTCTGATCACAAATAATGGCAATGCTCAAAAGACTTTCACCATAAAAAGCGGAAACAAGCGGAAATCCTATGAATGAAGTATTGCTATAGCCACTTACTAATTCAAGTGTACTTCTCGAACGTCTTGAATAGCCTTTCTTTTTACTGTAAAACATCATAAAGAAAAAGCAGAAAACAGAAGTGAGAAAAGTAGCTACAATCGGGAAAAGCATTTCCGTTGTCCAGTGAACTTTTGGCAGATATTTAAACGAAACAGCCGGAAGCGCAAGGTAAAGAATCCAGGTATTGATGCCTTTGTGAGCATCGGGATGAATGGATTTTGTGGCTTTGAAAACCATTCCTGCAATAATGCACACCGCAATCAGAACAAAATTCGCCATAGCTGAAAGATATGATACGAATTTACGGCTGAATTCTTTTTTAGCATGAGGTTTTCAAAGATTTTTTTGAATTGTTTATTCTTTTTTCTATTCAACGAATAACACTTAAGAGTGTCATTCTGACGAAGGAAGAATCTTTGTTTAATGCAAAAGATTCTTCACTCCGCTTCGCTACGTTCAGAATGACAGTTTTATATTATTTTTTTAGTTCATAGTATCGAACAAACTCATCACCTCAACTTTTTCCAAAGGTTTTGAAAGTTTGATTCTTTTTGAAATTTTAGGAAGCAAGTCAAAGAAATTATCACTGAAATGAGTATCTCCCATTAAGTAAACATCTTTTGCCAGAACATCGGTAGAAACTTCGATTTCTGTAGAAGAAATTTTCTTTATTTTAATGACTGGTTTTACCAATTTTAAATCTTTTGGCTTGGAAAAAAAATGAGTAGTTTCGGCAATAATATTATCATCTTTATCTCGAATTATAACATTCAAATAAATTTCGTTTTTATTCGCATCTCCGATTAATTTTTTAATTTCTATAGAATTAAATTTCAAAACATTGTTACTTAAAATTTTTCTCTCCGACCTATCCACTGCAAATGCTAAACCTTTTCCATTAAACGTAGAAACCTCATATGTTATCATAAAATCTTCGAATTTATTCACCTCATCATTAACAGCATAAAAATTCAAAACGCCATCTTTTTCTTCGGTTAGAATCACCTGATTTTCAAAACTTCTTTTAATCTGATAATGCAAAGCTTTCCAATTTCCTAAATAATCAATTGACGACCACGAAACCACCGGCCAACAATCATTCAATTGCCAGTACAACGTTCCCATATTATAAGGTTTTTCACGGCGATGCGCTTCTATGGCAATCTGCATTCCGCGAGCCTGAAGCAATTGGGAAATATAGTTATATTTTACAAAATCTGTTGGAATATGGTAATCCCGTTTCATATAATTATCAATAATTTCCCACCCTCTCGAATGTTTTTCGTGTGCTTTAATGATTCCGTTTTGCAAGCTTAAATCGGGAGCTCCGGAAAACATAGATTTTGTAGTTTCCAATGTTGGCATCCCCTGAAAACCGTATTCAGAAGCAAATCTAGAAACCTTTTCATTGTAAATTTCAAACGGTTGCTCTCCCCACCAAACTCCCCAGTAATGAGAATCGCCTTCTGTTAAACTTTCTTTATGTCCCCAACCGATCGACGGTGAACTTGGCCAGTAAATTGATTTATCACTTGTCGCATATTTTTTGATTGCATTCGGAATTACCTCATGAAAAAGTGTTTTATAGTCTTTCCAAACCTGAAGAGAATCTTCTTTTGAATAGTTGAATTGCTTTTGATATCCCCAATTTACGATTGCTTCATCCACTTCATTATTTCCGCACCATAAAGCTAATGAAGGGTGGTTTTGAAGTCTTTCGATCTGATCTTTGACTTCAAACTCAACATTTTTTTGAAAATTTCCATCTGCCGGATAAAAACTTCCGGCAAACATAAAATCTTGCCAGACTAAAATTCCGTTTTCGTCACATGCCTTATAAAATTCATCGTCTTCGTAAATTCCGCCTCCCCAGATACGAATCATGTTCATGTTGGCTTCTTTGCAGTCTTTTATTAATTTCTGATATTTTTCTTTGGTAATTCTTGGCGTGAAACTGTCGGAAGGAATCCAGTTGGTCCCTTTTGCATACATTGGATTTCCATTCACTTTAAAATAGAAAGATTTTCCTTTTTCATCTTTTTCCTGAATCAGTTCGACTGTTCTTAATCCAATTCTTTCAGACTTTTCTGCAAGAATTTTTGAATCTTTTTGTAGGGAAATTTTTAAATCATATAAATTCGGCTCTCCCCATCCATTGGGTTGCCATAATTTTGGATTCTGAATCTGATAGGGAACTGAAATTATATTTATTCCTGATTTTAAAGTAATATTCTGAGATGTATTATTGATTGAAATGCTATACTTTCCTTCTTTTTCAGCAAAAACCTCAGCATGAATATTTAAATTTGCTTTTTGTTTTGTTAACGCTTTCTGCTCAATTTTTACATTTTCAAGCTTTGCCTGATTCCAGAAATTTAATTGTACATCTTTCCAGATTCCTGCGGTCACTAATCTTGGTCCCCAATCCCACCCGAACTGGTATTGTGCTTTTCTCACATAACTTCTTGGAGATTCAGGAATTGTAAAGTGAACGTTTTTTGCTAATTCTTTTCCAATATGTACCGCTGATTTAAATTTAATCTGTAAAATGTTTTCACCAACTTTTAAATTTTGCTTTACAGGAATTGTCCATTTTCTGAACATATTGTCTGTTGACTGTAATAATTTCCCATTTAAATAAATCTCTGAAAAGGTATCCAATCCATTAAAAACCAAATCAATATTCTGATTTCCTAATTCTTTCGAAGAAACCGTAAATGAAGTCTGATAATCCCAATCTTCATTTTCTACCCACTGAACTTTTTTCTCGTTTTCATCTTTATAAGGATCGGGAATGATCTTATTATTCATCAAATCTAAATGAACTGTTCCCGGGACCGTTGCGGTCAACCATTTATTTTCTTTGGCGTTTTTAAATTTCCAATTCTCAGAGGATAAATTTCGTTCTGAAGATTGCGCATTGATTAAAATTTGTATGAAAAGGAAAACAAAAAGTATGGATTTGTTCATCAATAGATTAATTTATTGGAAATAATTTTAAACGTTTAATTTGTCATTCTGACGAAGGAAGAATCTTTACTATTTAAACCATTAAGGTTATAGTTAAGTTTTAAGAATATTAAGTGAGATTCTTCATTTCGCTTCGCTATATTCAGAATGACAAACTATATGGATATTTTTCAAGGTAAGCTTATTTATTTTTCAAGGCAACCACTTCATCTGCATTGGCAAAAGCACCACCATCCGTAATGGCAGAAGAATGAAAATATTTCGCTTTGGTAAAGTCTCTTAACTCTTCAATATTGGTAGATCGAAGTCCGCCACCTACAAGAATTTCGATTCTTCCATTGGATAATTCAACCAGTTTTTTCAGGTTTTCTTTTCCTTCTGAAACATTGGGTTTCTGGCCGGAAGTCAGGATCGTTTTAAAACCACAATCAATTACCTTTTCTAATGAATCTTCCAGACCTTTAGCTCTGTCAAAAGCACGATGAAATGTACATTGATAAGGTTTTGCCAGTTTAACCAGTTCTTTATTCTGTTCAACATTTACCTCATCATTTTCATCTAAAATTCCGAAGACAAAACCATCAACCTGTAAAGTTTTTAATTGAATTAATTCTGATTTCATTTGTTCAAATTCCTCATCAGAATAGGTAAAATCTCCTCCACGAGAACGGATCATTACAAAAATCGGAATGTTTATTTTTTCTCTCAGTTGTTTTGCTGTTTCGAAATCCGGTGTTGTTCCACCTTCACTTAATCCACCGCACAATTCGATTCTGTCTGCCCCGTTTTCAAAAGCGATGATTGCGGATTCGGGATTGAAACATGCTATTTCTATTTTTGACATTCTTTATTCAATTGTAACTTAATCTTTTTCAATAACATCTGCGATCAGAAATTTGTTATCTTTTTTTACAACGCCTATTTTACGTTTAAAAACTTCTTTGGATCCATCATCGACTAATTCCACATCAAAAACGAATGCTTCATCTCCTGAAATAGCATCCAATTCACATTTTTTAACCTCAATATTTGTCCAGTCCTGCGCAGAGATCAGAAACCCCGTATTTATTCCGGCATATTTAGTGTTGTATTTGTTTCCCCATTTCTGCTGAAATTCTTTTAAACTCAGACTTCCATCAACATCCATATCTACATTTGTTGCATCAGTTTTGTATTCATAGTAGTTTTTGGTCGTAATATCCTGCATTATTTTTTGCTGATCCATATCAGCTTTAAAATAGTTTATGATACTGCTTTTTAACCAGTTTTGTGCGGCTTCGGCTTCTCCCTTAACATTATTTACTTCTTTGTTTTCTGTTGAAGGATTATTAATGTTTTCATTCGTCTTTTTAACATCTTTACAGCCCATAATTAGAAATAAAGAGGCAACGATTACATATTTTATCATTAAATCAATCTGTTATTTTAAATTTTATTTTAAAGCGAATTCAGGCTTTTCCAGACGGTTTCCTTTCTGATCATACACTGCAAAGTTAAATCCATCCTGAATACAATAGGATCCGTATTCTCCTTTTTTGTTGATCGCAATAAAGCCAACCTGAATATCTTTAAGGTTTTTATTTCTTCTCTGAGTAATCTTCACAATTCTTTCAACCGCTTCTTTACAAGCCTGCTGCGGACTTCTGCCCTGTCTCATCAACTCCACCACCAAATGCGTTCCTACTGTTCTGATCACTTCTTCACCATGTCCTGTTGCGGTTGCAGCTCCTACTTCATTGTCAACATATAATCCGGCTCCAATAATTGGCGAATCTCCTACTCTTCCATGCATTTTGAAGGCCATTCCACTGGTTGTACAGGCTCCTGAAAGATTTCCGTTCGCATCCAGCGCAATCATTCCAATCGTGTCGTGGTTTTCAATGTTTACGATAGGTTGGTATTTGCTGTCTTTCAACCATTCCTTCCATTCTTTTTCGGATTCTGCTGTCAGTATATTTTCTTTTTTAAAACCCTGGGAAACGGCAAACTGCAAAGCTCCGTCACCGACCAACATGACGTGTGGTGTTTTTTCCATTACGGCTCTTGCCACTGAAATCGGGTTTTTAATATTTTCTAAACAAGCTACTGAACCAATATTATAGTTTTCATCCATAATACATGCATCGAGTGTTACTCTTCCGTCTCTGTCGGGACGTCCGCCGTAGCCAACACTTCTTTCAGTAGGATCATTTTCAACTAAACGAACTCCTTTTTCAACCGCGTCTAGCGCACGACCTCCTTTTCCTAAAATCGTCCAGGCTTCTTCATTGGCTTTTAAACCAAAATTCCATGTGGAAAGGACAATGGGTTTGTTGACCGTTTTATTATTGTCGGGAATTTCTTTGGCAATCAGATCCAGCGGATTCATGGCGAGTGCTAAGGAAGCCACTGCGGATCTTTTTATGAATTTTCTTCTACTCTGCATGTCAATTTATTTGGATCACAAATTAGCAATTTTCGCGTTAGCATAAAACAAAAAGGCAGCAGATTATTTTCTACAGCCTTTTTCAGTATTGGTTTAATATTATCAGTGGGGTAATTTATCTCTGAAGTATCCATATACCCATGTTCCCAGGATCGCACTTAATAAAGTGATGATCACCGCGAAAGCTCCTGTTCCTATCTGAGCAAAAAGAGGTCCGGGACAAGCTCCGGTAATCGCCCATCCGAAACCGAAGATCAAACCTCCGTAAATCTGCCCTTTATTAAATTTCTTAGGCGCTATTGTAACAGACTCTCCATCAAGGGTTTTTATGTTAAATTTTTTAATCAGCCAAACGGAGATCATTCCTGTAAGTACTGCACTTCCTATGACTCCATACATGTGGAATGATTGTAAACGGAACATTTCCTGAATTCTGAACCAACTGATAATTTCAGCTTTTACAAACACTATCCCAAATAAAACTCCTACTAAAAGATATTTAAGGTTATGATACCATTTGTTTTGAAAGCTGTTTACCTGATCACAAACTACATCGTTATTTTTCATTGCTTATTTTTTAAAGTGAGAGAATAATTGGTAAGATTACATTAGCCATAAAAAAGCCACCAATCATAAAGCAAATTGTTGCCACTAAAGACGGCCATTGTAGATTAGAAAGTCCCATAATGGCGTGCCCACTTGTACATCCGCCTGCATAGCGGGTTCCAAAGCCTACCAAAAATCCACCGACAACCATTGTCATAAAGCCTTTTAAGGTCAACAGACTTTGAAAATTCATTAATTGAGTCGGAACAAGATTTCTGTAATCTGTAATTCCGTAGCCGGCTAATTCTGCTTTAAGCTTTGGGTTTACAGTAATTTCTCCAGGATTCATCAGGAAATACGCTGAAATCATCCCTCCAAAGAAAATTCCTAACACAAAAAATAAATTCCAGCTTTCTTTTCTCCAGTCGTATTTGAAAAAATTGATATTTCCCGGTACACAGGCTGCGCAAATATGTCGCAATGATGAACTGATTCCAAAAGTTTTATTTCCTAAAATCAGCAAGGTCGGTACGGTAAGACCAATCAACGGGCCTGCAATATACCAAGGCCAAGGTTCTTTTATAATATCCAGCATATAAGTTTTAGTATTATTAATTATTTCTTTTTAAACTGACAGAAAATAAAGTTCTGAACGGTATCAAAAGGGGTAATATGATCTTCCGTAAAAGATTTTACCAGCTCAAAGTTCTGTGAAAATATATCTTTCAAACGATCTTCATCGTATTGTAAAATCGGCAAACCACTGCATTTTTGAGGACCGTTTACAGAAAATGTTCCGATAATCAGTGTATCAGAAACTGCGTTTTTTACCGTGTCCACATATTTCTGAATATCTTCTTCTGTTGTCAGAAAATGAAAGGCAGCTCTATCATGCCAAATATCGTATGTTGTAGCCGGCTTAAATTCTATAATATCCGTTGCCAGCCAATCTACATTTTCAGCCTGAGCTCCCAATCTTGTTTTTGCTTTTTCCAATGCTTTTGCGGAAATATCCAGAACGGAAATATTTTCAAATCCTTTTTCCAGTAAAAAGTCTATCAGATTGCTGTCTCCTCCTCCAATATCTATGATCTTCGAAGTTTTGCTTTTTGATACTTCTTCTATAAGATCCAAAGAGGTTTGTGGTATTTTTTGTGTCCAGCTTACTTCCTCAGGATTTTTGGTCTCATATACTTTTTCCCAGTGATCTTTATACTGTTGTTTTTCAAAATTTATCATTATTTAGCTTTATTTTTATTAAAAATATTATTCATGAATCCTACGCATTTTAACTAATATAAGGAAAAACCTTAGTCTGACATACAAAATCACTTTTAGGAACATCTGTTTGCGCAATGGCATTGAATCCTCCTTCGATTTCAGTAAAGTTCCGATATCCTCTCGCCTGAAGAATACTTGCTGCCATCATACTTCTATACCCACCTGCGCAATGAAGATAAAAATGTTCTTTCGGATCAAGATGAGTCATCCATTCATTAATATAAGCCAAAGGTTTATTATAAGCTTTATCTACGTGTTCTGCTTTGTATTCACTTTCTTTTCTTACATCGATAATTTTTACTGTTTTGGCCTTACTTTCATCTTCAAATTGTTTGGCTGAAATCCGATGGACTGAATCGATCTCTTTTCCACTATTCTTCCACGCTTCAAAACCTCCTTTTAAGAAACCTAAAACATGGTCAAAACCTACTCTGCTGAGTCTGGTAATTGCTTCTTCTTTATTTTCATCGGTTACCAATACAATCGGCTGTTGTATATCTCCAATTAATGCTCCTATCCAAGGTGCAAAATCTCCGTCTAATCCTATATTAACGGATTGGGGAACAAAACCTTTTGCAAATTCATTATTATTTCTTACATCCAAAACCAATGCTCCTGAAGATTCTACCATTTCTTCAAATTCATCAGGAGAAAGTGCCTGTTTACTATTAGATAAAACCTCATCAAAACTTTCATATCCTTTTTTATTCATGGTCACATTCATCCCAAAATAGGCAGGAGGAGGAAGAAGGCCTTCTGTTACCGCTTGTATAAAGCTTTCTTTATCTTTCTGATTTAAAGCATAATTGGTTCTTTTTTGATTCCCCAATGAATCTAACGTTTCTTTCTGCATATTTTTACCACAAGCCGAACCTGCTCCATGAGCCGGATAAACAACAATATCGTCATCCAAAGGCAAAATTTTCTGATATAAACTGTCATAAAGAAGTCCCGCTAATTTCTCCTGAGTCATATCTGCAGCTTTCTGCGCTAAATCGGGACGGCCAACATCTCCCAGAAACAAAGTATCTCCGCTAAATAGTGCTTTTTCTTTTCCATCTTCATCCATTAACAAAAAAGAGGAACTTTCGAGCGTATGTCCCGGAGTATGCAACACTTTAATTTTAATTTTTCCAATTTCAAAAACCTGGTTGTCTTCGGCAATAATCGCCTCAAATTCCGGTGTTGCAGTTGGTCCATAGACAATAGGAGCTCCTGTTTTTTTACTCAAATCAACATGTCCACTTACAAAGTCTGCATGAAAATGGGTTTCAAAAATATATTTAAGCGTTGCTTTGTCTTTTTCTAACCGATCGAGATAAGGTTTCGTTTCTCTCAGAGGATCAATAATAACCGCCTCTCCGTCGGAAATAATATAGTAAGCTCCCTGAGCTAAACATCCTGTATATATTTGTTCTATTTTCATATTAATAAATTTTATTTTTATTTTGATACAAATTTCTCCTTTTAGCATTTCTCCTACAGCTACTTTTGTTACATAAGGATTTTATAAAAAAATTTCTTTAATGATAATATAGAATCCCATGATTAAAATGAACCATCCGAACGCCGGCTTCAGCTTTTTTCCATCAATTTTCTTTGATAAATAGGAACCTATGATTATTCCTAAAACAGCGATTGCCGATATGGATGAAAGAAAACTCCAGTTAATAGCGGTACCCTGATCTGATGAAAAAAATCCAATCAGGGAATTTAAAGAGATAATTACTAAAGAAGTTCCGATAGCTACTTTCATCGGAGTTTTCAAAAGATTGACCAATGCAGGAATAATCATAAATCCTCCTCCGGCTCCGACTAATCCTGTTAAAATTCCGACAAAAGAACCTTCTCCTGCTGCTAAAAGTGTATTATTTTTATTTTCCGGCTTTTCATTCGGCTGTTTTACGTCTTTCCGGATCATTTTGTAAGAAGCTATAATCATTAACCCCGCAAAAATCAGCAACAGGAAAATATCTTTGGTAATAATCAAAGTATTGAACTTAAAAACCTCCTCAGGAATGATGGGTAAAAGATAATTTCGGGTAAGAAAAATGGAAATCACAGACGGTATTCCAAATACGACAGCAATTTTAAGATTGACCAGTCTTTTCTTAAAATAAGCCAATGAACCCGCAACACTGCTTACTCCCACAATAAAAAGCGAATATTCTGTAGCAATTAATGCATCTATCCCGAAAAGATAGACAAGAACGGGAACAGTGAGAATACTTCCTCCTCCCCCAATTAATCCCAAAGAAACACCAATTAGCACCGATGCGATATAACCAAAAATTTCCATTTTTACTTCCTTTTCAATTTGAAAGCAAAAATGGAAATTACAATATATCTGTACCGCTACTTTTGTTACATAACTTAAAAAAGTTCAATTTTATTTCTGCCCAGCTTCAGCTTTCCATCTTCTTCCAGCTGTTTCAGTAACCTGGAAACAACCACCCGAGCTGTTCCCAATTCGTTTGCTAATTGTTCATGAGTAATGATAATTGTGTTTGAATTTGATAGTTCTGATTTTTTATGCAGTAAATTCAGCAGTCTTTCATCTACTTTTTTAAAGGCAATCGCATTAATAATATCTAATAACTCTTCAAAACGTTTATGGTAAAGACGAAAAATATAATCTAACCATTCGGGATATTCTTTGATGTAAAGTGAAACTTTGTCTATTGGTAAAAACAGGATTTCTGTATCTTCTTCCACTTCAGCTTTTACAATACTTTTTTCATTGTGCATTCCACCAAGAAACGACATAATGCAGCTTTCTCCGGCTTTGATATAGTATAATAGAATTTCACGCCCGTCTTCCTCGGTACGAATGACCTTCATCATTCCCTTCATGACAATTGGAATGGAGCGGATAGAGGAATTTTCATCTAAAATAATATCTCCTTCCTGATAGGTTTTGGTAATTCCGTATTGATAGAGCTTTTCAACCAGTTCAGGAGATGAATTAAACTCTGAAGATAAAACCGTGTTTTCCATAATTCTGCTAAATTGAAGACTAATTTACGCCAATTTCATCTACAAAAAGCCAAGCTTTCGAATCTGCTCCGGGATTTCCTGCCGGAATGATTCCTGCATTTTCTATTTTAACCTTAATATATTTTGAATTTTGGCTTCCTATGGTAAGTTTAATTTTTCCTTTTGCATTCAGGATTTCATCTTTACCTATTTCTTTAATTTTTTTAAAATTCACTCCATCATCAGAAACAAAAATCTGAGCCGATTTTGCAAAATGAATCCAGCTTCCTTTATTATCTAAGGTATTAAAATAAACTTCTGAAAACCGAGTTTTCTGTCCGAAATCAATGGTTGCCACCACATCTTTTCCCTGAAAACCTAGCCAAGTTTTTCCTAACTGCCTTTGATTTCCGATAATTCCATCAATCAGAGTAAACGCTCCACCAAAAGAATAATTTTCGCTTGGCTGCTGTTCCAGTGTTATGTTTTTACCCGTAGTTTTTGAAATTGTAAAATCCTGTGAAGAAACCGCACTTTTTAGTTGACCGTTTTCAAAATATGCCGATTTTATCGTTAAAGATTTTGAAACAGGAATAGGTTTTTTATACTCCTTAGAATTTGCCGTCGGATCTGTACCATCCAATGTATATCGAATTCCGTTGGGATTTTGTGATGTTGAAAGTTCGTAAGAAATCCCATTATTGGCAGCCGTTACTTTTCCGGTAATATTATAGATACTTTTTGCATAATTCACTCCCATTTTATCCAGAACCTTAAACTGATTGATTACTCTTCCTTCAAATTCTTTATAATTTTTAGGATCTGATGTTCCCCAACCTACTTCAGAAAGCGCAAACAATCTTGGGAAAATCATATATTGAACCTGCTTAAAATCTAAAATATATTCTGTCCACAAATTCGCCTGAACCCCTTTGATAAATTTTGCCTGATCTGCATTCAGTTCAGTTGGAATCGGGTTATAAGAATAGACTTTATCTAACGGGGTAAATCCTCCGAAAGCATTCGGTTCCGTAGCAGGATCTCCCTGATAATGATCAAAATAACAATAAGAACCCGGAGTCATGACGGCAAAATGCCCTGATTTAGCCGCTTCAATTCCTCCATTTACTCCTGTCCAACTCATTACAGCAGCATTGGGTGCTAATCCGCCTTCTAAAATCTCATCCCATCCGATTATTTTTCGACCTTTGGAGTTGACGTATTTTTCAATTCTATGGATAAAATAGCTTTGTAAGCCATGTTCATCCTTCAGATTATTTTTCTTGATCAATTCCTGACAATGCGCACATTCTTTCCATCTTGTTTTCGGGCATTCATCACCTCCGATATGAATATATTCCGATGGAAAAAGCGTCATCACTTCATCCAGAACATTTTCTAAAAATTTAAATGTTTCATCTTTCGGACAGAAAACATCATCAAAAACACCCCATTTTGTTGCAGGTTCAAAAGGTCCTTTTGTACAAGCAAGCTCCGGATAAGCTGATAGTGCAGCCAATGCATGACCGGGCATTTCGATTTCAGGAACTACTGTGATATACCTTTCCTGTGCATATTTTACAACCTCTTTGATTTGATCTTGAGTATAAAAATAAGGTCCGTAAGGTTTTCCGTCAAAGGTATTATCAACATAGGCTCCAATCATTGATTCTTTACGTTTTGAACCGACCTGCGTTAATTTCGGGTATTTTTTAATTTCAATTCTCCAACCCTGATCGTCCGTTAAATGCCAGTGAAAAGTATTTAATTTATACATTGCCAGATAATCGATATACTGCTTTACTTCTTCAACGGTGAAGAAATGACGGCAAACATCCAGATGCATTCCTCTCCAAGCAAACTTGGGTTCGTCTTCGATTTTCATTGCAGGAATTTTTCCTGTGTCTTTATATTGATCAAATAATTGAATCAAAGTCTGAAGAGCCAGAAAATACCCCTGTTCTGTATAATAATTTATGGTGATCCGTTTTGAAGAAATATGAATTGTATATTTTTCTTTTTTCTGCTCTTCCTTTGTGGGTAAGTGCGATATTTTAGGTGGGTATAATGATGTTATTAAATGAGCTTCATTTCCCTTTTTTGCATATTTAAATTTCAATACCTTATCAAAATGTTTCTTAAAGTATTCTGTTTCCTTTTTAGGAAGATATTCATCTAATACAAAGGTTTCAGGAATTATAAATTCGCCTTCCGAAAGTTCAACTTTTTGCGGATAAGGAATTAAATTCAGTTTTGTTTGAGAAAAGATAAAGCTTGAAATAAATACAGAAAATACGAGTAAGAAACGCAACATTTTAGTTTATTAAGATTTTAGCGAATATACTTAATTTCCGAAATTCACCCATCCTTTTTAACTTATTAAGATTGAAAACATCTAATTTTGCATAAAATAGAGAATGAGAAAAACAATTTTGCTAGCTGGAATGTTATTATTTTCAGTTTCAACACAGGCACAAATTTTTGACGCCATCAAATCTGCTGTAAAAGATAATACCGGTATTGATCTTAATACGCCTGTCAAAACAACAACTTCAGCAACCACTCCCAAAAGTACTTCTACAACTTCTTCTCCGATCAACCTCGGAAGCCTTAGTTCCACGCAGATCTCTTCGGGATTAAAGGAAGCTCTAAGCCTGGGAGTAAATGAAGGGGTAAAAAAATTGGGTGTTACAGATGGTTTTTTGAAAAATGAAGCTGTAAAAATATTAATGCCTGAAAAATTAAGAAAAGTTGATACAACGCTTCGTTCTTTGGGATTAGGAAGTCTTGCCGATCAGGGCGTAAAATTGCTTAACAGAGCTGCCGAAGATGCAGTAACTGAAGCAGCACCTATCTTCACTAAGGCTATTACCTCAATGACGATTACAGATGCAAAAAATATTCTGTTGGGTAATGATAATGCTGCCACAAATTATTTACAAACCAAAACTCAGAGTCAACTTTTTACTGCTTTTCAGCCAAAAGTGAAAGCTTCTCTTGGAAAAGTAGGTGCAGACAGCGTTTGGAAAGGTATTATTTCAAAATATAATACGCTAACAGGACAATCTGTAACTACAGATCTTAATGATTATGTAACCACAGAAACCATCAATGGAGTTTTTAAAATGGTCGCTGAAAAAGAAACTGGAATCAGAAATACTCCTGCTATGAGAACGACGAGTATTTTGCAGAAAGTTTTTGGAGCACAGGACGGGAAATAATTTTAATTAATTTCTTTTGTCTTGAAACAAAAGAAACAAAAATTCAAGACTTGGAACTCTCCACTAAAAATAAATTCTATTCTCTAAAAATTCTAAAACTCGCGCGAATTTAGCGTTTGTTCTTCGGTTCAATATTTGTGTCGCGCTCAAACAGTAGAATTTTCTTAACGTTCACAGATTTTATTTTCTTAACGCTACGATTTCCTATGTCGTTTTAATAAAGCATAAAAAAGGCTGTTTCAAAATTGAAACAGCCTTTAATTTTATTTAGAATTGCATTTCAGGAATTTCTCCTTCAATAATTAAATCGGCTTCTGTGGATTGAATAATGTGTTCAACGGAAACTCCGGGAGCTCTTTCAACAAGCTTGAAACCAGCTGGAGTCACATCTAAAACCGCTAATTCTGTTACTACTTTTTTAACACAGTTAATTCCAGTTAAGGGAAGTGAACATTTTTTAAGAATTTTACTTTCTCCGGCTTTATTCACGTGCATCATGGCTACAATAATATTTTCTGCTGAAGCTACCAAGTCCATTGCTCCTCCCATTCCTTTTACCATTTTCCCGGGAATTTTCCAGTTGGCAATATCTCCGTTTTCAGAAACTTCCATAGCCCCAAGAATGGTCAAATCCACTTTTTGAGCACGAATCATCCCGAAACTAAAGGCTGAATCAAAGAATGAACCTCCATCCAGAATCGTTATCGTCTGTTTTCCTGCATTGATAATATCTGCATCTTCTTCTCCTTCAAAAGGAAACGGCCCCATTCCCAGCACTCCGTTTTCACTCTGAAATTCTACAGAAAGATTGTCCGGAACATAGTTAGCCACCAATGTTGGAATTCCGATTCCTAGATTTACATAATATCCGTCTTTTACTTCTCTCGAAATTCTTTGTGCAATTTGTTCTTTAGTTAGCATAGCATAATCTTATCCCGCCAAATTAGCCATTTTTTCAGAATTACGAAATAGTTTCTTTTCTTATCCTATGATAAATTTTGCTTTCCAATTTGTTGTAAATTTGTGAGCTCTTAATTTTACTCATGAAAATTTTATTAAATTATTTAAAACCCTATAAATGGCTAATATTAGCTTCTCTTTTATTAGCTTCAATCAATCAGGTATTTTCACTGTTTGCTCCGGCAATTACAGGAAACATATTAGACAAACTGGTTACCCATCCCAACTTTTTCGATAAAGAAAAACTTCTTCCGAGAAGTATAAGCGAATATCTTTATGGTACTGATATCTATCATGGGGTATTTTATTTTCTAGGACTGCTTATCGGAACAGCGATGATCAGCCGAATTGCAAAAGCATTTCAGGATTATGTAGTGAATGTGATTATTCAAAAGTTTGGTGCCCAAATTTTCACGGATGGTCTGAAACATTCTATGAGATTGCCTTTCCAGGAATTTGAAGACCAGAGAAGTGGTGAAACGCTTTCTATTTTAACGAAGGTGCGTGAGGATTCTGTAAAGTTCATCAATAATTTCATTAATGTATTTTTTGGAATTCTGGTGAGTATTATTTTCGTTTCGGTATATGCGATTCGCTTGCATTGGACGATTATGCCTGTGTATGTTATTGGAATTATTTTTATCGCCGTAGTTACTAATTTATTGAGTAAAAGGATCAAAAATATTCAGAAAAGTATCGTAACAGAAACCACCAATTTAGCGGGAAGCACCACAGAAAGTCTTAGAAATATTGAAATTGTAAAAAGTTTAGGACTAACGAATCAGGAAGTGGAACGTCTGAACAACAATACCTATAAAATCCTGAATCTGGAATTAAGAAAAGTAAAAAGCATCCGCTCTTTAAGCTTTGTACAGGGAACTTTGGTTAACTTTTTACAACAAACCATTACTTTCACTTTATTATTATTGATCTTTAAAAATGTGGTAACTCCGGGTCAGTATTTATCATTGATGTTTTACGGATTCTTTATTTTCGGACCCATGCAGGAAATCGGAAATATCATTATTTCTTACCGTGAAGCTCAAGCTTCTTTGAATAATTTCGACAGAGTGATGAAAAAAGAGGTTGAACCGAAACCTTTAACTCCGAAGAAAATTGGTGCAATAGAGGAACTGGAATTCCAACAGGTTTCTTTTCAGCATCAGACCGCTCATTATAAAGCATTGAATTCTATTTCATTTAATGTAAAAAATGGTGAAACCATTGCTTTTGTCGGTCCAAGCGGTTCCGGAAAAAGTACTCTAGTAAAATTATTGGTTGGTTTATACAGACCGCAAGAAGGAAATATTTTCTATAATAATATCAACGGAAAAGAATTTGATTTTGATGAATTGAGAAATCAAATCGGTTTTGTAACACAGGATACTCAGCTTTTTGCAGGAACGATAAAAGAAAATCTTTTATTCGTAAATCCTACGGCAACTGATGAAGATTTGCAATTGGCTTTAAAAAAATCAAGTTGTACCGCTCTTTTAGAACGTGCTGAAAACGGAATAGAAACGGTAATCGGTGAAGGTGGATTAAAATTAAGTGGTGGTGAAAAACAGAGAATCGCCATTGCAAGAGCTTTATTGAGAAAACCTCATTTGCTGATTTTTGATGAGGCTACTTCTGCGTTAGACAGTATCACAGAAGAGGAAATTACGACTACTATTAAGGATATTTCAAGGGAAAAAGAACAAATTACAGTTCTTATCGCCCACAGATTAAGTACAATTATGCACGCAGACAGAATTTATGTTTTGGAACGCGGGCAAGTGGTAGAAACAGGTTCTCACTTACAGCTTATTGAAGAAAAAGGATTGTATTATGCAATGTGGAGACAACAGATCGGAGAACGTAAACTTACTGTGGGAGTATAAATCTAATAAGTTTTTTACTTGTCATTCTGACGAAGGAAGAATCTCTATTAAAGATGATTCTCAATAGTTAAACAAGATTCTTCATTTCACTACGTTTCATTCAGAATGACAAAGTGTACATAAAAAATTACCCCGAAGATTAATCTTTGGGGTAATTTATTTTTGAATGACTGTAAACTAAAAAGTTAGTCTTTTTTTCTTACCGTTCTCTGTTCGATTCTTTTTTCAAATTTTTCACCCTGGAAAATTCTTTGAATCATAATTCCCGGAATATGAATTTGGTTTGGATCTAATTCTCCCGGTTCTACTAATTCTTCCACTTCTGCAATGGTAATTTTCCCCGCTCCAGCCATCGGATGGTTAAAATTTCTTGCTGAACCTTTGAAAATCAAGTTTCCTGCGTGATCTCCTTTCCAAGCTTTTACGATTGAAAAATCTGCTTCGTAAGCATGTTCCAAAATATGTGGTTTTCCGTGAAAATTTTTAACTTCCTTTCCTTCAGCAACTTCAGTTCCGTAACCTGCAGGTGTATAAAAAGCGGGAATTCCGGCCTGAGCTGCTCTACATTTTTCCGCCAATGTACCTTGAGGAGTTAATTCTACGTCTAATTCTCCTGAAAGCATTTGTCTTTCAAATTCTGCATTTTCTCCAACATATGAAGAAATCATCTTCTTGATCTGTCTTTTATGAAGCAACAATCCTAATCCAAAATCATCAACACCTGCATTGTTTGAAATACAAGTCAGGTCTTTTACATCACTATCTACCAATGCATTAATGGAGTTTTCCGGAATCCCGCAAAGACCAAAGCCTCCCAACATCAACGTCATTCCATCTTTAATTCCTTCGATGGCTTCCTTTGCATTTTTTACTCTTTTATCTATCATGAAATATTAGATTTTTCTATTGGCCTAAATTTAATAATTTTTCTTAGAATTACATTATTTGCCTTCCAAAAGGTAATAATAGTTTCATTAAAAATATTTTTCAAAGCAAAATTGAAATCATAAAGTCTAAAAATTCCTAAGCTTAGATAATTTTATGATCTATAGCAAATGAAAGAGCTTCTGTAAAATTTTTAACATTAAAGATTTCAAAAATTTTTCGCCTATAATATTTTACGGTATCCGGCGAAACAAACATTTTTTCAGCAATCTGATTGATCGTTAATCCTTGAGCATATAATCTAAGTATTTCCAATTCTTTCTCTTTGAGCTTTGATTTGTTTTCTGTAATCCAAACTTTTTCAGAGATATCCAATTTCCACAATATATCCGAACCTTGTTTATTTATGGTCACATTTCCGGCATTTTGATTAGAAGAAAGAGATACAATACACAATGATTTCCAGACGGAACCGTTTTCTGTGAGAAAAAGAGGGGTTAATTTATGGTTAATAAGAACGGGTTTATCATATTTGCCTTTCAAATGAAAATCATAAGAAATACTATATAATTTTCGCTCATCGGTTTGAGGTAATTGATCATAAAAATCAAATCCTAGAGCATTAATTAAAGTTAATAACTCTAAATCTTCTTTAGATACATTTTTCAGATAAAATTCATACCCCATTTCAAGCACTTCTTCAGAAGAATAACCACACAAAAACAGGGGATTATCCGAAACATATTCAAACTTCATTTCCTCATAATCGATTACATAAACACTTTGATAGGTTATTTTAGCAAAAGACTTTACTACTTCCAGATAATTGCTAAACTGAAGTTTATCTTTATCAGATATTGTTTTTATTCTGTTTCTGTTGAATAATGGGTTTTTCTCATTTTCCATTGGATAAAAATACCAAAAACTAAACAAAAGTGTAAAACGTATTTAAAATCATTTATCGTTTTTTGTGTTTAAAATTTAACTAACTATGAGTGAGGAATTTTGTTCAAACTGTAAACAAACTGTAAAACCCAAAAGAATCGACGGACGCTATATCATTCATGAAATTGAGCATGTTTTACATTTTGAAAGAGGTATTTTACACACAATAAGGGAATTGTTAATAAGGCCCGGACAAAACATTAGAAATTTTATCTCTGAAAACAGGAGCAGACTTGTAAAACCTGTTATATTTATTATTGTAACATCATTAATTTATACCTTAATCAATCACTTTTTTCATATTGAAGCCGGCTATATTAAATTTGATAATGCAAAAAGTTCAAACCCAATTAATGACTGGATTCAGAATCATTATGGATATGCAAATATTATAATGGGTGGGTTTATTTCTTTTTGGTTAAAAATATTTTTCAAAAAATATGATTATAATTTTTTCGAAATATTAATCTTGCTATGTTTTGTACTTGGAATGGAAATGTTGATTTTTTCTGTTTTTGCTCTTATCGAGGGAGTAACTAAATTTCATTTAATGCAGGTTGCAGCAATTATTGTCTTTTTATATTTTTCTTGGGCAGTCGGGGAGTTTTTTGATAAAACAAAAATCTCAAGTTATATAAAAGCTTTAATTTCTTATGTATTAGGAATGACTACATTTGGTATTGCAATGATCATTTTAGGGATCTTAATCAATCAGTTTACAAAATAGCAGACATGGATAATTGTTCCGGTAAAAAGTTACATTCAAAGTTGGCATCGGATTTCGTAAATAATGCTGCAAAATCTGACCAAAAATCATCTAGAGAGCAAATAGAAAAAGGAAAAAACAATGCTTCATTGTAGTTCATTTTTTAAGTATGTGTGTGATTTTAAATTTTGTTTATCAATGATTTAAAGAATATTTTTATGCTTGTTTTTACTTCATTCAAAAGTAGACTCTTCCTTGTACACTTTATCTGATGGGAATTTCAAGAAAATATTAAATTTCTGACGAAAAATATGTCAGAATTCCATAGGATTTTAATAATAAATTGTTTGGAGTATTCGAAAAATGTTTTGTATATTTGCATCCTGTTATTCAACCTCTGACGATCAGCGTGTAAGTTGCTTAGCTTTAACATTTTATTTATTAATAATGGATTTATTAAAGTACGTACAAGAGAAGTACATTGCGAAAAAAGAATTCCCTGAATTCAAAGCAGGTGATACAATTACTGTGTATTACGAAATTAAAGAAGGACAAAAGACAAGAACTCAGTTCTTCAAAGGAACAGTTATCCAATTAAGAGGTACTGGTTCTACAAAAACTTTCACTATCAGAAAAATGAGTGGAGATGTAGGTGTTGAGAGAGTATTCCCAATCAACATGCCAGCTTTACAAAAAATTGAAGTTGATAGAAGAGGTAAAGTTAGAAGATCTAGAATTTATTACTTCAGAGACCTTAGAGGTAAAAAAGCTAGAATTAAAGACGTTCCTTACAAGAAATAATTCAGACAACAATACATACGAAAAGAGACTGTTTACTTTAAACAGTCTCTTTTTATTTTAAATTACTTTCTACTTTTTTCTATTTAATAAAATCATATAACGCACTCCAGAATTTATCATATACTTCTATATGCGGAAGATGTCCTACGTTTTCAATCTCAACTAATTTTGAACCCGCGATCTGTTGTTGGGTTTTCTTTCCCAATTCCTGATATTGTCCCATTTTCGGTTGTAGTTCCTTTGGAGCCCTATCTTTTCCTATAGCTGTTCTGTCTCTTGTTCCGATAATTAATAAAGTCGGAGTTTTGATATTTTTAAACTCGTAACAAACCGGCTGATTATAAATCATATCCGAAGTTAAAGCCGCATCCCAAGCTACTTTTGGATAATCCGAATGCAAAGTCCAACCCGCAATTAAATCCAGCCATGGCTGATATTCGTCTTTCCATTTATTATCATAATAGAATTTTAACTGATAATTTTTATAGGTTTCAGCTGTATTTTTAAGTTCTGACTGATACGCCTGATCTATCGTTTGATATGCTGCAAAAGTTTTATAGTCTTCTAATCCAATTGGGTTTTCAAGGATTAATTTCTGAACTTTTTCAGGATACAGCAAAGTAAATCTCGTTGCAACCATTCCACCCATCGAATGCCCTAAAACAATGGTTTTATCAATATTAAGTTCATCCAAAATAGCTTTTGTGTTATCTGCCAATTGCGAAAATGAAAACTGATAGCTTTGTGGTTTTGAAGATTTTCCAAATCCAATCTGATCCGGAATAATCACTCTAAAACCTTTTTCTGAAAGATCTTTCGCCGTCCTTTCCCAATAGGCTCCATTAAAGTTTTTCCCATGAAGAAGCAATATTGTTTTTCCGTTTGAGGTTTTTGGCTTTACATCCATATACGCCATTTTCAAATCGTTATTCTGAGATTTTAAATTGAGAAAATGAACTTCATAAGGATATTTATAATTTGTAAGCTCTGCATCCAAAGGTTTCACCTGAGAAAAAGCAAAACTTGATGCAATCGATAGCATTAAAACAGCAGCAACATTTTTCATAAAATTATATTTAAGTATTAAAATTAAAAAACCGTTTCAAAAGAAACGGCTTATGATATATTAATTATAATTTTTTTAAGATAATTCCGCTATTTTATACTCCTTCTTTGCCGGTAAATTCATTAGAACAATTGCAAAAAGAATCAGCGCAATTCCAATCCATTGAATAAAAACCACTTCTTCTCCCAGTAAAACAAAAGCCATCGTTACAGAAACAGGAAGCTCTAATGATGAAACAATACTTCCTAAACCCAACCCTGCATTAGGAAAACCTATATTAAATAAAATCGGGGGAATAATAGTTCCAAATAGCGATAATACCAACCCGTATTTCCAAAGAATGGAATAATCAAAAGCCCGGATATGTTCTGTATTTTCTGTAAAGTTTAGGTAAACTGATTTTAATCCATCAATATGTAAGGGGCCAATCTGTGCAAAAAATAAAAATACAAAAATGACTATAGATCCTCCACAAAGCATAATAAAGCTTTTTCTAAAAACCGGAAGATGTGTTGCCAATGTGTTTGATGTAAACATAGTCAGCGTATAAGAAGCTGCCGCCATTAATCCCCAGAAAACACCTTTCCAATCGAGCTCAATTTTTGAATTAATTAAATTCGTAGCTAAAACAGTCCCTATCAAAACGATAATTACAGAGACAACCTTTCTGGCATTCGGTAATTTTTTAGTCATGAACCCTTCAACCACCACACTAAACCAGACCGACTGCATCAGTAAAACAATAGCAATTGAAACATTAATATACTGAACTGCGATATAATAAAATAAGCTTGTACAACCAAGTGAAGTTCCTGCCAACAGTAAATTCCTTACTTCTTTTGAACTTGGTATTGGCAAAGTTTTTTTAGAAGCTATCGTTTGAATAAAGTTTAAAATTAAAAGCCCAATTAAACCTAATACAAATTGCGAGGTGGTAACTTCTGATGTTGTATATCCATCCTGATAAGCAAGTTTTACAAATGTCGCCAACATACCATATATACTGGCTCCAATCCCCACAAATAAAACTCCTTTAAAAATATTTTTCTTCTTCATAATTCATTTTTTGAACAGCCCGCAAAGGTATGATATAATAATTAAAATTTTAACTGATAAAACTATTATAGATAAATAAAATCGCCGCGAGCTTTGCTCGCGGCGATTCATTTATTATATTCGGTTATAAAAGTGATTATTTTTTAACAATAACTTTTGAAGCTGTATCAATACCAATACCTTTTACTTTTACGATATACGTTCCAGTTGTCAGCTTATCTGTTGAAATTGATTTTTTAGCCTCCGGTGAAACTTTATCTTCCGAAGAAACTAATTTACCAGACATATCATAAATTTCTACACTTACTTTTCCTAAAGTATTGCTTGGGAAGTTGATAAAGAACTCATTTCTAGCTGGATTTGGATAGATTGAAATCGTATTATCTTTAACAGATTTAACTTCGTCAGTTGCCAATACACATTCTGCTGGTACTGTGAAATCTTGCACCTGATCATTAATATTGGTTTTAGATCCTGCGGTAGCATTCACTCCTAAACCTCTATTAGCAAAAGTTCTCCAGATCATACATTTATCAGTTCCTCCCGTTGTAGCCATCTCAGCAGCTAGTATTGCATCTCTACCATTAACAAATGTAGGATTACAAACCTGAAGTTTTAAAGCATCTGTAACTAATTGAAGGACTCTAGAACTACCATTTGTCGTATTTGCTGTAACATCTGAAGAATACCCATACTTTTCAACATATTTCCAGTGCAAATCCCAAAGCATTGTTGCCCAAACAAAACCAATAGAGTGCACATCCGGAACAATTGCCGAACCATTATTGTACTGCATTCCATTAGTATCTCCGTATGTATAGTTATTAATTGTAAAATCAGGCGAATATTTTGCCGGTCTGATTCCCCCTCCTGTTGTTGGCTGTCCCACTACATAAGTTCCGATTCCCCTTGCAACAGAAGCATTATCACCAGGTTTATTTGTAAGCATTAAGGCAAAGAAATCTGACCAACCTTCTCCCATTTGTTCTTTATCAGTAGTTGAATTTAAACAGCCATAACCAGTACCTGTTAATCTGTTGGAAATCCCATGTCCATATTCATGAGTAACAATTCCATTATCAAAGCTTCCATCAGGAGTCATCACTATTGCCGGATCATTTTTCAAGGTGACATTTACAGTTGTATTTGCCGTTAAATGAGTTTTAATATATTCTCCTTCAGTATTACCAATTAAAACAGAAGGAATGGTAATTGTCGTATCAGTTCCAGACATATTACCAATGGTATCTCCATTTGCCGTATTATTATAAATAACTGCAGCTACAGCTCCTGCATTCTGTAAATTCTTGGTTTTAATCGTAAATGCACAAGTACCTCTTTCAACTAAACCAATTTTACCAGTTAGTGATCCGGAAGGTAATGCTGTACAGCCATCTAACACCGAAGAAAGTTGTACATTTCCTGTCACGCCAGTTGCTGTCAAGGCAGGTCCAAATACAGCAACACCAGTACTAGGCAAACGTGAAGTTGCCACACTCGGAGCATTATAGAAAAATGCCGGCGATATATCAGACCATAAATACATCTGCATTGTAGGGTTATAATTATCTGGAGGAGAAGCAAAGTTTGCATTGTTCAGTCCTCCACCATCTTGTGCTTCTGCAAATACAGAATCATCATCTAATCCACCTTTTCCAAAATTATTCTGTTGAAAATTTCTAGCAGATTCAGTAAATCCAAATTGATAGAAAACATCATGAATTCTATTATTTAAATAAAATAAATTGGTGATCGCGGCATTTTGATTCGCCGCAGAAGTACCTAATATACTAAAAGGAAAATTAAAATTTCTAGAAGCTCCTCCATCTGGAGATAATCCAGGGGCATTCACCGCATTTGTATCTTCATAAGCATATACATTATTCCCCCTTGTATTTGTGTAATGAGTTGTTCCATCAGAATGCCATCCTTCAGGAGAAGCATTAAGCATCCAAGGATTTGAAATAACCGACCTTGAACCAAAAGTTGCTGATTCTAAAGGCAAAACAAAAACATTATATGAAGCATTATCCGCAACCAAAAGTGAAAAATTGTTATTCCGTACTAATTTATTTTCAGGTCCAATGAATGGAACATTATTGTACTCCGCTCCATATGCATCAGAATGAAAATTACATGATAATGTTAAATTATTTTTTTCAACAATTTTACCATTATTAGCATCTACTAAAATATTCCAATAGTTTGAAGTTTTTGGATCAATAAAAATATATTCATATGCTAAACGCAGATTTCCTTGATCATCATTCGTATAGACGAGTCTCTGATTAGCTGATTTATCACTTTTATCAAAAAACCCCGATATAGAAAAGTTAGAGATTTCTGGACTTTCCAAATCTTTAGCGATGTTATTTAAGGCAACCTCTTTACTTACTACTGCTGTATTAGGAGTTGAAGCATCATAATTTTTAATAAAATTATCTGTATAGTAAACAATTTTATTATCTTTTACAAGAACTGTACCTACTGCATTATAAATAAGAAGACCATTATAAGTTTGTTGAAATTTTACAATAGTACCATTCATTGAATGAGAACTATCTACATTATCAACAATAAAATTGCTAAGATCTAATTTTTTATATTCTCTCAATTTATTTTGAGAAATATAATCTTTAATAAGTTTTTCGTTATCTTGCGAAAATAAAGTGGAAGGTATTGCTGATAATACACCAACTAAAACAGGTAGAATTATTTTTTTCATTTCAACTAATAAAGGCGCAAATTTACAAATAATTCATACTATATCAGTATTTTATTTAAAATAAATATAAAACAGTATAATTATTTTTTAGTTTTTCTAATTCTCCCTAAAATGTGAATTCACGAATACTTTAAAACCCTCTATTATCCTAATAAAACATAAAAAAAGCCACTCAAATGAGTGGCTTACTATTTTAAAAGTGATGAAGATTATTTACCTTCTTCCATTTTTCTTTTCAATTCTGCTAAAGCATCGATATCTCCAAGAGTTGATCTTTCTTCGTTGTTTGAAGATGAAGACACATTTCTAGAAGCAGATTCTTTTACATTTTTCTTCTCTTCATCTCTGAAGATACCAGTGTGAGAAACTACTACTCTCTTGAATTCTTTGTTGAATTCGATTACTTTAAATTGAGCCTCTTCACCTTTTTTGATTTTAGATCCATCTTCTTTCTCTAATAATCTTGAAGGGCAGAATGCTTCAACTTCAGCATCTTCGAATTGTACAGAAGCTCCTTTATCGTGAACTTCTACCGCTTTACCAGCATGGATAGTTCCTTCAGCATATTTAGTTTCGAAAGCATCCCATGGATTGTCAGTCAATTGCTTGTGACCTAGAGATAATCTTCTAGCCTGGATATCTAATTCAAGAACTACAACATCTAATTTATCACCTACTGCACAGAACTCAGATGGGTGCTTGATTTTCTTAGTCCAAGAAAGATCAGAGATGTAGATTAATCCGTCGATACCTTCTTCTAACTCTACGAATACACCAAAGTTAGTGAAGTTTCTTACAGTTCCTACATGCTTAGATCCTACTGGATACTTAGCTTCGATATTTTCCCATGGATCTTTAGACAATTGCTTGATACCAAGAGAAATTTTTCTCTCTTCTCTGTCTAAAGTAAGTACTTCAGCTTCCACTTCATCACCTACTTTTACAAAGTCACCTGCAGATCTCAAGTGAGTAGACCAAGACATTTCAGAAACGTGGATTAATCCTTCTACACCTGGAGCGATTTCTACGAATGCACCATAATCAGCAAGAACTACTACTTTTCCTTTTACTTTGTCACCTACTTTCAAGTCAGCAGAAAGAGCATCCCAAGGATGAGCTTCTAATTGCTTCATACCTAATTGGATTCTTGTTTTCTCATCATCGAAATCAAGGATTACAACTTTTACAGTTTGTCCGTCCTCTAGGATTTCAGATGGGTGGTTCACTCTAGACCAAGAAAGGTCTGTAATGTGGATCAATCCATCAACACCTCCTAAGTCAATGAATACACCGTAAGAAGTAATATTCTTAACAGTACCTTCAAGAACTTGTCCTTTCTCTAACTGAGCGATGATTTCTTTTTTCTGACCTTCGATATCTGCTTCGATCAATGCTTTGTGAGATACCACTACGTTTTTGAACTCAGGGTTGATTTTCACAACTTTGAACTCCATAGTTTTACCTACGAACTGATCGTAATCTTTAATTGGCTTAACGTCAATTTGAGAACCTGGTAAGAATGCTTCGATTCCGTGTACGTCAACGATCATACCTCCTTTAGTTCTAGATTTCACAAAACCGTTAACAATTTCTCCAGTTTCGTGAAGCTCATTTACTTTATCCCAAGCTTTAAGCGTTCTAGCTTTTCTGTGAGATAATTGTAACTGACCTGTTTTGTCTTCTCTTCTGTCAACCATTACTTCAACCTCATCACCTACTTTTAGGCCTTGGTTGTAACGGAATTCGTTAAGAGAAATTACACCTTCAGATTTGAAGTTGATGTCTACGATAGCTTCTTTATCAGTTAATCTTACAACTTTTCCAACTAAAACGTCATTATCGTCTAGGTTGTTCAAAGATCCGTTGTAGATTTCTTCTAAATCGCTTTTTTCTTTTCTCGCATCTGCATCAAGACCTGATTCGAAAGAATCCCAATCAAATTGTTCTGGTGCTACGTTTTGGTTTAATAAAACCTCTGCTGAATTTGTCTCTTTTGACATTTTCTAATAAAATTTGTATTCCTTCTTTTTTAACGGTTTGATAAATGCGGATTAAAAAATACGGAAGTAATTAATTTTTAGTAATTTACTATTCAAACCTTTTCGCCACAAAAGTGGGTGCAAATATACAAAATTTATTTGACACAAGCAATATTCAGCATCTTCTTCAGTTTTCTTATAATTATTTAAAAATCAACAATATAAAACGAGTCCGAAAAAATCCGGACTCGTCTTGAAAGAATATATAGTAAAAAGGGAAAGAATAATTAAAAATTATATCGCAACCCTAGCTGCGCCTGAAATCTGGACGCAAATTGATCTATCGTATAAGGCAAGCCCGGTGTGGTAAAATTGTAAGTAGGATCTCCTGCTCCAGGCTGCCCTGTAGCTACGCTTCCTACTTTTGTTAATCCTACACTTGCTGTTGAGTTAAATGTATTCGGAACAAAATATACCTTACCCCAGTTTTTATTCAAAAGATTAGTAAGATTAATAATGCTTAATGAAATCTGAATTGTGTTTTTAGATTTTGCGCTCACTCTGATTTCATCCATAATTCTGAAATCCGCCTGAATATTCCATGGAGTGAAATCTCCATTTCTTTCTGTAAAAGTACCTCTTCTGCTACTTAGATATTTATTCCCATTAACGAAATTTTCATAGTCTGCAATCTGCTTCTGTGCCGTTACAATTACATTACCAGCTCCGTCTTTTATCGGAACTATATATTTTGCGGCTTCAGCTGCATCTTTAAAGATATAGGCAAGACCTGCCGCTTGTCCTGTATTGGCAATCGTACTGTTTACAAATCCCCATGAAAAAGGATTTCCTGATTGCGCATTGAAATAAACATTCGCAGATAACCTGTTTGATTCGGAAAGATTTAATCCATATCCAAGATTTGCGACCACTCTGTTTTTGATGGCAAAGTTTGAAGTCGTCAGTTTAGGATCATTTGGAGTCAGAGACTGATTCATCTGCCAGTTACTTTCCATAGAGTTTCGGATCCCGTTTGTAATATCCTTTGCGTCACCGTAAGTATAGGCTACGAAGAAATTAAATCCAAAATTATAAGACTTGGCAAGCTGAGCCGTTACATTATATCTATATCCTTCTTTTGTATTGGAAAGCATATAGGCATTTGAAAAATTACTATTGATATTGGTCGTATATATCGGCATTTCATGATTTACATCATAACTGTAATACGTCACATTATCTGTTTTGTTGACCTGCTGAAATTTAAGATCATACAATACTTTTGTATAAATACCTTCTAAAGTAAATTTATATCCTGAAAGTGTATAATCTAATGCCAATGAACTTCTCCAGACTTTTGGCATTTTAAAATTATTATCAATAAGATCTACCTGAACTTTGGAAGAATTCTGCCATTTCGGGAAATTTCCGCTTACCAAAGGATCTCCGTTCGCTGCAAGCTGTGCAGATGAAGGCGAATTGTAATCATAACTTCCGAAACCTACTCCATCATTATAATAAGCATAACCCAACCATGCAAAAGGTATTCTACCCACAAAAATTCCGGATCCTCCTCTCAATACTACAGATCTGTTTTCTGTAAGGTCTAAATTGAATCCCAATCTCGGAGATATAGTAGGCTTGTTAAGATAATCATTGGTAAGCTGGCTCAAAGGAGTGTACGTATAAGTGTTTCCATAATTAGCATCTTGAGGAGAATTTTTTACCGCCGGGCTCAAAAGTGGCTTGTTTGGCAAATCGGTATAATCAACTCTTACCCCCGGAGTTATTCTCAACCTTCCCCAGTTGATCTCATCCTGAAAATACATCGAAAGTAAATTCACTTTATAATGTGCATAAGGACTGTTGAACAAATCATTTCTGTCTTCTCCGGTGAGAGAATAAGTCCCTCTTATTCTTGCAGGATTTGAGTTTAAGAAATCATTTAAGCTTTTATAAGAAATTCTGCCATTAAGAGCATTTACAAAACCATAATCAATATTGTACAGCTCGTTATGAGTACCTAGTAAAAAGGTATGATGTCCTTTTTTATATGTTAAATTATCCGTAATCTCAAAAGTCTTTTGCTTCATATTGAAGACTGTAGCCTCCCTGTCATTTCCTAACAGAATCGTACCTCCATTATACGCGATTTCAACCTGTGGAAACATTTTATTTTCAGATGTTGGATCTCTATAATCATGAATGGATGAGTATCCTACAACCAAATTATTATTCCACTTATCGTTAAAACGACTCTTTAATTCTAATGTAGTGGTAGAAGCAGTATTCTTCTGTATAAAATCCATGCTCGAGAAACGGAAATTGGCTCCGTCTCTTTCAAGATTGGATGCTTGAGAGAATACAGTATTGTTTTTAATCGATAAAGTATGTTTATCATTAATTTTCCAGTCTAACTTATTGAAAAGTTTAGAACTTTCGGAAAAATTATTATAATCGTTGAAGCTACCGACATTGAAGTTATATTTATTTTTTACAAAATCAGCAATCTGTTGTGCTACCGCATCATTAATTAACGCATTAGACTGATTGGCATTATAGAAAACAGGATCGGTTCTTTTGGTGTATTCAATATTAGAAAATAAGAATACCTTATCTCTTACAACAGGCAATCCTACTCTTCCTCCATAAATAAAATCTTCAAAAGAACTTGGCATTTTAGAATTATCTCCTACCCTGTTATTTCCCGTGATAGAAGCATTACGACCATACATATATAAAGATCCTTCCACATTATTACTTCCGCTTCTCGTTACCGCATTAATACTTCCTCCAAGGAAATTCCCAAGTTTCACGTCATAAGGAGCAATATACACCTGAACATCCTGAATGGCATCTAAACTGATAGAATTGGAACGCGTACTGCTTCCCGGCATTCCCGAAGTTCCTGTCTGACCTCCCAAAGAAGGACTGAAACCAATCGCATCATTGTTAATAGAACCGTCAATAGTAACATTATTATATCGGAAATTGGTTCCGTTAAAAGAATTATTGGCACTTTGAGGAATGAGCTTCGTAACATCCTGAATCCCTCTGTTGATATTAGGAAGACCTGAAATCTGAGCTTGAGAAATCCCTACACCAAATTTTGTATTTGATTTCTTTGAGGTCAGTTTCACTTCATCAATCACTTTTTCCTTATCTTTTACTTCTACTACCGGCAAATCGTTATTCCCTAGAGAAAGCTGAACATTATTATTAGAATAAACAACATGCGAACCGTCAGAAATCTCGATACTATAAGGACCTCCCGGCTGCAAATTTTCGAGACTGAACTGTCCCTTGCTATTACTTTTTGTTTCAAATGTGCTGTTGGTAGGTACATGCACTACCTTTACAGTCATTTCAGACGTTGTCCCTTTTAGCCTGCCGAATATCTTAGAGCTGGTTTCCTGCGAGAAAGCTAAACTGAAAGATAAGAATGCGATGGCACAGATAATTCTTTTCATTTTTTTATACTTCAAATTTTTCATGACAAAATTATCTTCAATACCTTTTGAACAGATTAACATACAGATAACATTACATAACAAAATATTTAACATTTTCTTAAAAAAAAATTAAAACCAATCTGGGATAAAGAAAAACCAACAGCAATAAAACCCCAATAAAAGGGCATTCTTGGAAAATAAACAGAAAATATATTTATTAACACAAGGTTAACAAAGTATTACAGGATTATATATTTCTTCTCCAGTTGGAAATTCTTACTAATTTTTAAATCCTTTACCTTTGCAAAATGGAATTAGAATCTATTTACAAAAAACTGCAGATTCAGGATATGAATCAAATGCAGAAATCTACTTATAAAGCTACAGAAAACAAGCAGGATGTTGTTCTGCTCTCTCCTACCGGCTCAGGAAAAACACTGGCATTTTTATTTCCTGTTCTTCGAAACTTAAGGAGAGATGTTTCAGGAATTCAAACTTTGATTTTGGTTCCTGCAAGAGAACTTGCATTACAGATTGAACAGGTGTTCAAAGCAATGGGAACAGATTTTAAAGTTTCGGTTTGCTATGGAGGCCACGATAAGAAGATTGAAGTCAATAATTTAATTGAAGCTCCGGCCGTTTTAATAGGAACTCCCGGAAGAGTGGTCTATCATTTAAGAAACAACAATTTTGATCCAAAAACAATTCAGACATTAGTGCTGGATGAATTTGACAAAGCATTAGAACTTGGTTTTCATGAAGACATGGAATTTATTTCCAATTCTTTAAAAGGCCTTTCACAAAGAATTTTAACCTCTGCAACAGCAATGGACGAAATTCCAAAGTTCACAGGATTGAAAAATGAGAAAACAATTGATTTTTTAAAATTAAGTGAAGTAAAACCGGATATTCAGCTAAGAAAAGTAATGACTATTTCGGAGGAAAAATTAGACACTTTATTTAATCTAATCTGTAAAATCGGAAATAAAAGAACTCTAATTTTCTGCAATCACCGTGAAGCTGTTGACCGTATTTCCGAGCTTTTAAGAGAAAAAGGAATCGACAGAGAAACCTTTCACGGCGGAATGGAACAGGATGAAAGAGAACGCGCTTTACTGAAATTCAGAAACGATTCTGCTAGAATTTTGATTACAACCGATTTAGCTTCAAGGGGATTAGACGTTCCGGAAGTTGAATCGATCGTTCATTATCAATTACCTCCAAAAGAAGATGCTTTCATACATAGAAACGGACGTACTGCGAGAATGAATGCGAAAGGTTTTGCCTATTTAATAATGACTGCGGAAGAAAATTTCCCTTTTATTAAAAATAATACTCCGGAAGAAAGTGTTGAAGGATTCAATAAGGTTCCAGCAAAAACTCCTTTCCAGACGATTTACATCAGTGCGGGTAAAAAAGATAAGGTAAACAAAGTTGATATTGTGGGATATTTGCTTAAAAAAGGCGATCTTCAAAAGGAAGAATTGGGCTTGATAGAAGTAAAAGATACCACTTCTTATGTTGCTGTTGCCAGAAACAGAGTGACTGATGTTTTAAAAAGATTAAGCCACGAAAAGTTGAAAGGTAAAAAGGTGAAAATGGAAGTTGCTTATTAAACTTTAAGACTGAGATTAAGGTGGAGACAAAACTTGTGTTTTAATCTTAGCCTTAATCTCAATTTAAAAATTATTTTATGCCTTTTACTTTTGTAGGTAAAATATATACAGATTCCGAAGCCGTAATAAATAGGATATTTCCGTTTTCGCCTCCGAAAGTTACATTAGATGTCCATTTTTCAGGAATCGGGATTTGGTACATTTTCTTTCCCTCCCTGTTAAAAACAGAAACTCCATTTCCTGTTAAATAAAGATTACCGAATGTATCCAACGTCATTCCGTCTGAGCCCATTTCGCAGAAAAGTTTCTTTTCAGAAAGTTTCCCTTCACCCAAAATATCATATACATAGGTTTTTCCGGCATCAATATCTGAAACATATAATTTTTTCAGTTTTTCACTCCCTATAATTCCATTCGGCTGAGTAAAAGTTTCCAGTTTTGAAACTTTCCCTTCTTTATTTCTGTAATACAGGTTTTTCAGAGGAATTTCCTGTTTAAAATTCACCCAATACTCTCTCTCATACAAAGGATCTGTAAAATATATCCCGCCAAAAGAATCTACCCACAAATCATTAGGACCATTTAATCTTTTTCCTTCAAAACCTTTGGATAGAACTTCTACTTTTTTATTTTTCGAAATTTTCCAGATTTCCCCTTGATCATCCGAACAGGTAATTAAATTATCATCTTTATCGAAATAGGTTCCGTTTGCTCTTCCTGTTTTATCTAAAAACTCAACAATTTTATTTGTTTTCCAATCCCAGTAATAAATTTTATCATTGGGTTGATCGGTAAAATATATATTCCCATTCTTATCCGAAGAAGGACCTTCCGTAAAGCTGAACTGATCAGAAACTTTTTCGGGCTTCACACCATCATAAAACATTTTGCTATTATTTACTGATTGACAACTAAGTAATACTAAAACCAAACCAACCCAGCCGGTTTTCAATATTTTTTTCATTCTGAACATAATTTTTGATAGCACAATTTACAACATGTACCCTCAGATTCAAAGATTATTTTCTCATTTCGAAGCATTACAATCAATATTTAAAAATGTCCGAATAATACTATTTAATAAGAAGATAATATTAGTAGTAAAACTATTTAATTGAGAGATTTGCAAGGCAGAAAGAAAAATAAAACTCAATTGTAAAAATTTTACGAAATGAGCATTTACGAAAACAAAAAAGCATTCTGCGCATCATATAATACAACTTTCAATACAATGAATATACAATCCGACAACTTCCAGCCGACAGAAATAGATTATGAAGACTTCAGAAATTCGGTGGGAACTATGGATCATTCCGGAAAAAGAAAATGGGTTTTTCCACGAAAGCCCAAAGGAAAATATACCAACTACAGAAATTATACAAGCTATTTTTTACTCGCTTTATTTTTCGGCTTACCATTTATTAAGATCAATAGCAATCCCTTTTTTTTATTTAATGTTATAGACAGAAGGTTTTTCATATTTGGACAGCCATTTTATCTTCAGGATTTTTTCATTCTCGCTTTAGGAGCAGTTACTTCTGTAATTTTCGTTATGCTTTTCACCGTCGTTTTCGGAAGGATATTTTGTGGATGGCTATGTCCGCAAACCATTTTTATGGAAAGTGTTTTCAGAAAAATAGAATACTGGATAGAAGGCGACCGAAACAAACAAATGAAGCTCGATCGCCAGGAATGGAATTCAGAAAAAATCATAAAAAGAATCATAAAATGGTCTGTTTTTGCTTTAATATCGGTGATGATTACCAATTTCATGTTCATGTACATTGTAGGCTACGAAGAGGTTTTTAAAATCATTCAGGAAGGTCCGGTTGATCATTCTTTGAAATTCTTAGGAATGATAGGCTTTGCAATGACTTTTTATTTTGTTTTTGCGTGGCTTCGTGAGCAGATTTGCACACTTATTTGTCCGTATGGAAGACTTCAGGGAGTTTTAATTGATAAACAAACGATTAATGTTTATTATGATTTCAAAAGAGGTGAAAATCGTTCAAAGTGGAGAAATAATGAAGATCGAAAAGCCGCAGGAAAAGGAGATTGTATCGATTGTCATCAGTGTGTCGTCGTTTGTCCGACAGGAATTGATATCAGAAACGGGCAGCAACTGGAATGCGTGAATTGTACAGCCTGTATTGATGCATGTGATGAGGTGATGGAAAAAGTTGGACTTCCGAAAGGTTTAGTTCGTTATGCCACAGAAGCAGAAATTGAAAATCAGGAAAAATTTACTTTTACCTCAAGAATGAAAGCTACTGCCGTATTTTTATGCTTATTAATTGGGTTTTTAGGCTTTCTTATGTACGACCGAGGAACGATGGAGGCAAAATTCATTAAACCTGCAGGATCTACATTCTTTATAAAAAACGGGAAAATTACCAATACTTTTATTTATACACTTTTGAACAAATCAAATGAAAAAAAGATCCTAACGATCAAAGTAGTTTCTCCCAAAAATGCAGAAATAGATTTCTTCGGTTCAGATAAAATTGTTTTAAAAGGAGATGAAATTTTAAAGGGTAATATTAATATTACCTTTCCTGAAGAAGATGTCAAGTTTTCAAAGCAAAATATGACCATTGGAGTTTTTGATGAAAAGGGAGAAATGATAGATTCCTTTGAAACCATATTTGAAGGTCCCTTCAAACTTTTATTATAGCTTTTAAACCTTGTATTTTTTAATAAATTGCGTGGGAGTCATTCCGGAAGTTTTTCGGAATACTCTCACAAAATAAGAATATTCTTCATAGCCCAATCTAAAGGCAATCTCCACCAGACTTTCATCCAGATACATCAGCATTCTTTTCGCCTCAAGAATGGTTCTCTCGGTAATTACATCTGTCGCTGTTTTTTGTACTACGGTTCGAGTAACCCGGTTTAAATGTTTGGGAGAAATATCCATTAATGAAGCATAAAAAGCAATCGATTTTTCTTTCCTGAAATACTGTTCAATCCAATTTTCAAAATCCTGATAATGTTTAAAATAAGAAAGACTTGCCGAAGAAGCCAGATGATCAAAATCTCTGGAAAATTGTCTTGTTGATTGTATAAAAATCTGTGACATCAGCGACAACATATATCCGTTTTTCATCACATCCTGTTGATGATATTCTTTTTCCAACTCCAGGAACAAATTGAGATTTTCATCTAGTTCAGTCTCATTAAGCTGTAATTTTCGTGGGAAATTAACCGATCCGAAAAATGGAAAGCTTCTCAGTTTTTGATTCACATAATGCATTTCATAAAAATCCTGCAAACAGAAGAAAATATAGCCTTCAATATCATCCGAAAGCTCCCAGCTGTGGATTTGACCGGGAGACATAAAAAATAAGCTTCCCGCAGACACCTCGTACTTCTGAAAGTCAATCTCATGAATCCCTGTTCCTTTTGTAAATAAAATAGTAGCATAAAAATCATGGCGATGGGCTTTTTCAAGATGACGATGCCCCACAATGAGATGTTTTTTTATTGTACTGAAGTAAAAATCAGAGGCCATTTTCCCCGACTGAAACAGATCGATATGAAGCACTGAAATAGAATCCAATATAATTTTTTATTTTCAATCAAAATTAATAAAAACAAAAATACTTTCCTCAGAAATTGATCATGACTTTTGCTTTTATTACACCCAGAAAATAGAAACATCCGGTATAATTTGTAGTGTTTTTTAAAAATTTTTATCTTTGAAGATTAGGATTCTAAAAATGAAGATAAATTTACCCGATAAACTGTATTATTCAATAGGAGAAGTTGCAAAAGCATTTGATGTAAACACTTCATTAATACGTTATTGGGAACAGGAATTCCCTATTATAAAGCCCAAGAAGAACAAAAAAGGAAATCGGTATTTCACTCCTGAAGATATTAGCAATTTACAGATGATTTATCATTTGGTCAAAGAAAAAGGGTACACATTAGACGGAGCTCGTGTAGCATTGACTACAAACAGTAAAATCTCTGAAACCGTTACTTTAATCGACCGCCTGGAATTCGTAAAAGCAGAGCTTTTAAAACTGAAAGATTCGTTAGCTGAAAAGGATTCAGAAGACGTTTGAATTTCAGAAATCATTCATACTTAAATTCAATTTTATTTCACACATAGGTAGATTTAATAGAGCGTATTATTAAATTTACTTTATGATGAAAAGAAATTATTATGCAAAAATTGCAGGACTAGGTATCTTCCTACTCTTCCTCGTCGCGTTTCAGAATTATTCTAAAGCAGGAAACGAGAATTTCCCCGAAATTAAATTCATTTCTGAAAACAATTTTGTTTCAAATTTAACCGATTTTGATCCTAATGATTTGGATGAAAAACAATGGCAGAATCTAGGATTTTCTTCAAAACAGATAGCCACCATTCTGAATTATAAAAAAATTGTCGGCGGAAAATTTACTTCAAAAGAACAATTCAAAAAATGCTTTGCTGTTTCTGCTGAAAAATTTGTAGAACTAGAACCTTATATTGTATTACCGGAAAATAATGCAGAAGCAAAATCTGGGAATTTTAAAAGTTTTGAAAAAAGAAGTATCACTGTTTCCGGAAAATTCAATCCGGATCATTATACTGTTACTGATTGGATAAAAATGGGATTCAGCCAAAGACAGGCTCATGCTATTTTGAAATATAAAAGTTATTTGGGAGGCAGTTTTGTAAGCAAGGAAAAGTTTAAAGAATGCTTTATCATTAGTGAGGAAAACTTTCAAAAAATCAATCCTTATTTGATATTACCTGAAAAAACACCTGCAAATTTTAATCATTATTCTAAAAATTTCAGATCCGAGAAAAATAAAATCCAGTATCATTCTTTTGATCCAAACACATTAGATCTTGAAGGCTGGAAATCTTTTGGTTTTTCTGATAAACAGGCACAAACTATCGTCAATTACCGTGATCGAAATCTAAAAGGAAGCTTCAAAAGTTTAGAAGATATTCAGAAATGCTTCGTGATTTCTGCTGAAAAGTTTGAGGAGATGAAGCCTTTTATCAAATTAAATGCAACAACAATTGCAAGCCAAAACGAAAATCAGAAAGTTGAGATAAAACAGCAGGAAAAAACAGATTTTTCAAAAGTAGACTTAAATGCTGTTACCTTCAAGCAACTTATAGAATTTGGTTTCGATGAAAAAGCAGCCGGTTCTATGATCGGTTTCCGGAAAAAACTGGGTGGATTTGTCAATAAAGAGCAAATCCTGACTACGTATAATATTGATGTCGAATTAATGCAAAAGTTACTATCTCTTGCTCAGCTGAATGCTTCAAATGTTCAGAAATATACATTAACTGAAGCTCCGGAAGAATGGCTGAAAAATCATCCTTATTTTAAATATTCTGCAGATAAAATTATTTATTACAGAATTACCAATCCTGATGACAGAAAAATCTGGAAATATTTGAAGTTAAAACCAGAATATGAAGCAAGAATGAGATTATATACTAAATAAATCTTTAGTCGATCGTTTTACTTGAATCTTCTAAAAGTATATTAAGAGCAGAAAGTTCTTCATCTGTCAGATCTCTCCATTTACCAATCGGGAGATCTAATTTTATATTCATGATACGAATTCTTTTAAGCTTCTTCACTTCATAGCCCAAAAATTCGCACATCCTGCGGATTTGTCGGTTCAGCCCTTGTGTAAGGATAATTCTGAAATTCATATCATCTATTTTTTCAACCTCACATTTTTTGGTTACTGTATCTAAAATAGGAACTCCATTTCGCATTTTCTCCAGAAACCTTGGTGTAATAGGTTTGTCTACTCTTACCAGATATTCTTTTTCGTGATTATTTCTTGCTCTAAGAATTTTATTGACAATATCTCCGTCATTCGTCAGTAAAATCAATCCTTCACTTGGTTTATCTAGCCTTCCAATAGGAAATATTCTTTTGGGATGATTAATATAGTCAACAATATTGTTTTTTTCGCGTTTGGTATCTGTGGTACAAACAATTCCTACAGGTTTATTAAAGGCAATATAAATAGGCTTATCCTGAGGTTCGCGAATAGGCTTTCCGTCAACCTCTACAAGGTCATCATCAGAAACTTTGGTTCCTAATTCCGGAATTTCACCGTTTATTTTAATTCTTCCTTCTTCCAAAAGCTTATCTGCTGCTCTTCTTGAGCAGTATCCCACTTCTGATAAATATTTATTGATACGCGTTTTTTCCATTACTCTTCTCCGTAACCTGTGTAATTTTTGTTGCTGAAAATGGTTATTCCATAACTTAATCCAATAAAAAACGGATTTTTATTGACATTTCCAAGCTTATAACCTTCCAAAACAATTCCTCCTTCCTGGCTCAGCCTTTTTGAATAAGACACCTGCATCCCTAATCTTGCACCCCAGAACTCAGAATCTGAAACAACTGCATTATTGATCTGTTTTCCGTAATTAAGATCGATATAAAAAGGACGATCTCCCGGTGCAAAAATGAATTTCGGCTGAATCATCACATACACCAAATGATAATTATCTTCTATAAAGCTATATTTGATACCGGTTCCCAATGCAAAGTTAGGAAGAAAATTATATCCTCCGATTGCCGTAATTCCATACGTGATTTTATTAGGTGCTTTTGGCACTATATATTGGGTGTTGTTAGGAACTTCTTTTTCTTTAAATAAGTTGTATCCTATATTCACAGAAGGATTAAAATAGAAATCCATTTTCTGTTTTTTAGTTTCCACCGTTTGTGAAAAAGACAGTAAGGAACCACATAAAGTGAGTAATAAAAATAATTTTCTCATTATTTATTTTCAAATCTAAAATCATTTTCTAGAAAGTCTGATGTAGCATCTTCAATTTTGTACTCTCCGATCTTTGTTCTTCTTAACTGTGTTAAATAAGCTCCTACTCCTAATTCCTGGCCAATATCGTGAGCCAGACTTCTGATATACGTCCCTTTTGAGCAGCCTACCGTAAAACTTATTAAAGGAAGATCAATTTTAATATCTTCAATATACAATATTGTTGTTTTTCTTGACTTCATTTCAACCTCCTCTCCTGCTCGTGCCAAATCGTAAGCTCTCTTTCCATCAATTTTAATGGCAGAAAAAACAGGTGGAGTCTGATCTATTTCTCCAATGAATTTTTCTAAAGCTGTTTTAATCTGCTCTCCCGTAATATGTGAAAAGTCCTGATGAAGAATCTCCGGTTTTTCAGTGTCATAGGATTCTGTTTGTACTCCGATTTTTATCTCTGTCCAATATTCTTTCGGAGCATCCTGAATTTCAGGAATTTTTTTCGTGAATTTCCCGCAACAAACTATTAAAAGTCCGGTTGCTCTTGGATCAAGCGTTCCTGCATGACCAATTTTGAATTTTTTAGGTAAATTAAATTCTCTTTTGAGCTTGTATTTCATTTTATTGACAGCCTGAAAAGAAGTCCAATCCAAAGGTTTGTCTAATAAAAATACATGTCCTGATTGTAGGTCTTCTGCGGTCATTATTTTCCTTTTATCAATAAAAACAAAATAAAGCAGCCTACAATAATTCTATAAATCCCGAAATATTTAAACCCATGCTTATTAAGAAAATCGATAAAGAATTTAACAGCAAACATTGCTACAATAAAAGCGACCACACAACCTACAGCAAGGTAAAGCCCATTATTTCCCGCTAAAAAAGTATTGATATTCTCTCCGGAAAACACATCTGACAAATGAACTTTTGCATTTTCATCGGTAATGTTATGCAACGACATGAAGTTATCTTTGCACGCATCATAAAAGCTTTTTGCGCTCGCCGCTATCATTGTAGGAACTGCCAAAAAGAAAGAAAATTCAGCCGCTTCTTTTCTGGAAAGTTTTTGTGTCAATCCACCAATAATTGTTGCCGCACTTCTCGATAATCCCGGGAAAATGATACTAAGTACCTGAAAACATCCAATTTTAAAAGCCTTTCCATAAGAAATCTGAGTATCATCATCAATCGGATTGTTTTTAAAAATCCTGTCGATAAAGACTAAAACGAAACCTCCCAAAATCATTACCGTCGCTATAACCCACATATTTTCCAATGCAGCATCAATATGCTTTTTCAGAAGCGCACCGAAAACCAAAGCCGGGATTACAGCAACCAAAAGCATCAGATAAAAATGTATATTTTTGAAATTGAAGAATTTTTTCCAGTATAGTACAACAACTGCTAATATAGCTGCTAACTGAATGACAACTTCAAACATATTGCGGAAAGAATCTTCCTTTGCATTGGTAAGAAAATCCACAATCTTCATGTGTGCAGTTGAAGAGATGGGTAAGAACTCTGTTAATCCTTCTACGATGGCAAGGATAATAGTATGTATAAGATCCATAATTTATTATTTTATCAAAAAAAACTTTGCCAAAGTTCAGAACCTTGACAAAGTTATTATGTCATTTACTTTAAAAACACATTTATTTTTTTTTCAAAATCGCATAGACCTCGATAGCAAAACCTATTACTACAAATAGAGGTGCAATTCTGATTCTTCTAATAGAAAATATACCGTCATTCCAAGAATCCGGATCAAATTTTCCATCTACGGTATTGGCATCCGGTCCCATCATTAAAAGAAATCCAACAACAATAAACGCTAATCCGATTAACATCCATTTAAAGTTCTCTTTTCCGAAATAAAAAGTATTTTCTTTCGAAACTTCTGTTTCTTTTCCGTAATCCGATGCGGAAAATTTATTTGTTTTATTGCTCATTTTTATGAATAATATAAATCATCAACATTCGATTTCAGGAATCTCCAAGTAGCAACTACCGTACTCAATACGGTAATAAAAATACCTACTCCCAAAACTAATAAAACCAACCAGAAATATTGTTGATTATCTTGTACGAATGCTGAACCAATTTGACTTGTAAAGTAATACCAAACCCCAAATAGGGCCAAAAGACCGATTACTGAACCAATCGCACCTAAAATAATGGCTTCTACAATAAAAGGTTTCAGAATAAACCTTCTTTTTGCTCCTACCAGCTGCATGGTTTTAATGATAAATCTTTTCGAGAATATCTTCAAACGAATGGAGTTGTTAATTAAAACAACCGCCAATATCAAGAATAAAAGAGAAAACCCTAAGATCCATTTCAAAATCCTGTTAAGATTATTATAAACGTCCACCATAAGACTGCTGTCATTTTTCACGTCTACAATTCCTGGAACTGATTTGATAATTTTAATCGCTTCATTTATTTTCGCCGGATCTACATATTCCGGTTTTAAGGCAACTTCTATAGAGGATGGAAAAATATTTTCTTCAAATAGTGCATCACTATCGATTCCCATGCTTTTTTTAGCTTCCTGAGCTGCTTTTTCTCTGGAAATATAAGTTGCTCTTTTTACAGGAGCTAAAGTCTGTACTTTTTTAAAAGTTTCTTCTTCCAGTTTTGCAATTTTTACAGAATCTTTAGCATCATAATTTTGATCAAAGTAAGCATTTACAACCAGCTGTTCTTTGATATAATCGGAATATTTCTGAGCATTGATTAAAATAAGCCCCATTAATCCCAACAAAAATAACACTAAGGCAATACTTATTACTACTGTAATATTGCTAGACCTAAGCCTTTTCTTATTAAACTCATCTACAGATTTAGCCATTAATATTAAAATTTTTGGCTAAAATAGAAAAAAACTTCCGAAATTTGGGAACGAAAAAGAGAAAATCACTGTTAATAAAATCATAAAAAACATTGAGTGTAAAAGCAAAAAAGCATCTTGGTCAACACTTTTTGACGGATGAAAACATCGCGAGAAAAATCGTAGAAGGTCTTAGTTTTGAGAACTATAATAAGGTAATGGAAGTAGGCCCCGGAATGGGGGTTCTTACCAAATATCTTTTGGAAAAAGACCAAGATATCTACCTTGCAGAAATTGATAAGGAATCGATTGAATATTTAAAAAACAACTATTCTAAAATAACGGAAGAAACTTTTGTAGGTGATTTCCTGAAACAGGATTTTCAGTTTACTAACGGAGAGCAGATTGCTATTATAGGAAATTTTCCTTATAACATTTCGTCACAAATTCTATTTAAGATCATAGATCACTATGAGCTGATTCCTGAAATGGTGGGGATGTTCCAAAAGGAAGTTGCTGAAAGAACTGCTGCTGTTCCGAGAACGAAAGATTACGGAATTCTGTCTGTTTTGATTCAGGCTTACTATGACACTTCGTATATGTTTACGGTGCATGAAAATGTATTTAATCCGCCTCCAAAAGTAAAATCCGGAGTGATCAGATTAACGAGAAATCCGAAAGAAGGTTTAGCTGGCAATGAAGTTCTTTTTAAGCAGATTGTAAAGGCAGGATTTAATCAAAGAAGAAAAAAACTTTCGAATGCCCTGAAAGTTCTTAACATTCCGGAAGCTTTAAAAACCCATGAATTTTTAGATAAAAGAGCTGAAGAATTAAGTGTCGCAGATTTTATTTCTTTCACTCAGCTTTGGAAAGAAAATCAATAATCCATCAGATTCTGACTCATAAAAAAAGCCTTTCAAAATTGAAAGGCTTTTTTACGTATTATTTTAAGAAAATTATTCTCTGTTTTTCAACATAATCCATCCAGAATTGTTCATCTGCACTTTTGATTTCGGATACTGGAAGTTAAACTTATACCAATACGTTGAAGTCGGTAATCTTTTTCCTCCTACGGTACCATTCCAGATTGGATTTTGTTTGGTAAATCTAAATATTTCAACACCATATCTGTCATAAATAGAACCTGTGAAATTATCAAAATCTCCTAAAGCAGAAAGATCAAGAACATCATTAATACCATCCTGATTTGGAGTAATAATATTATTGATATGTAATGTGAAGAAATCTACTGAATTCTCACAGCTTCTTCCCTGTGTTTTTACATAGACTGTATAGTTCGTATTATTAGTTAATCCACTGAATACATTTGAAGCCTGCCAATTGATTCCATCAATAGAATATTCTAAAGTTGTAGGAAGATTATTAATCGAAGGATTATTGGCAGTTACAGTAAGCGTATTATTGTTATCATAATTCAGAGCTGTAATGAAAGGAGAAGCTGCTGCCAATACTTTTGCAGTAAAAGTTCTCTTACAATATCCGTTATCAATAACTACTGAATAAATTCCAAGCTTATAAACACTTATGGTCTGTGTAGATTCGCCTGTACTCCACAAATACGTATAATTTGGACCCGTTCCTGCATCTAAGGTCACTCTGTCTCCTATACAGGTCTCAACATCTTTCAAAGCTGTAACAATTTCAGGAACAACTTCAACCGTAATTTTTGCAGGCAATGTAGAAACGCAGCCTTTAGCTCCTATTGCATAGACTTCAAACGTTGTTGTGTGGTCTAATGTCACGGTTTGAGTTGCTCCTGTTCCTGAAAAATTACTCCAATGATAAGTCGTTCCTCCGGTAGCCGTTAAGTCTACTGAATCTCCCGGACAAATTTTAAGTTTCGAAGCCGTTAAAGTCGCTACAGGAGTTGTTTCTTTTGCAAGGGTCAATTTTACCATTTTACTACAGAAACCGCCATTTGAAACTACAACATAAAGAATTTGACCATCAATACCATTAAAATGATATGGATCCTGAATATAATTATTATTTTGAGCCAGTGCATCCGCCTGATTTACATAAAAGTGGAATATCGCTCCCGGTGTAGTACTAATTAATGGTTTTGAAAAGTTTAAGTCAAAATTTGGAACGTCCGGAGTAGCACAGAAAAGCAAGGTGGCGTCTTGTGCCGAAGGTGTAGTTCCACCATTAATAACAATAGAAGCTGTTCCCGGACAAGGGCTTCCCGGATAGGATACTTCTACAGTATAAGTTCCAGGCTGAACTGCAGTAATGGAATTGGTTGTAGCTCCTGGTATTACACTGGTAGTTGTACCGTTACTATAATACCATTTGTAGTTAACATTCGGATCACTTACAGAGGCTGTAATTACCTGAGGTGCATTATCACAAACATTAATTTCTTCTGGTAACGTAGCCCCACTTGGATCTAACAATTCTACCCCGATATTAAATGATCCTCCTTCCAAAAACACAGCAGAATCGAATGCGGTATCACCTGCATCAGCAATTACCATTTTAAAGTGATATGCTTGTCCTGCCACTACTGTCGCAGTCGCAGTCAGAGGGATGGTTCTACCGTTAAAATTGGTTTCAATATTGGTGGTATTATATCCTCCAAAAAAGGCAGCATTCACAGCAGCACAGCCAAGAGGACTTCCACTAAACTGAACAGCCGGGCGAATATTGGTTACACTAACCGGACCTCCGCTTCCGGGAAGAACAGCCATATTCTGGTAAGGGCCTCCTGCAACAGGTCTTAGTAATAGAGCAAATGCATCTGAAAAGCTACATGGATATGTACCGGTATACTCTTCTGAAGCAAAAAGGTAATTAAATTTTACCTGTGATGAAGTCGGAATAAAATCAAACTCCAAAATTACAGCATCTTTTAAGGCCTTCGTAGGGTTTGTCGCTGCTACCAGATCAGGATCACTTAACGTTCCTACTATATCACTTAGCGCACTGTTAACATCTATATAGGTATTTCCTGTATTTTTTGCTTTACCTGTAACTAATACTATTCCATCCTTAAAAGGAAAACTGGTTGTACCTCTGTTGAAATATCCCCATGCTCTGTCTTCATTACTTGCCGGTAAATTCGGACTTACCTGAACATTGGAGACCTGAGGTGTCACACAAGAATTGGTTCCTGAAGATATTAATACATCTTTAACCAATTGAGTAATATTAAAACTTGATGCAGCATATGTGGGTGCATTCACATCAATAAAAGAACCTTGTTTTTTAGCAAGGCCGGTATTAGGTTTCGCAACCTTTCGCGTTTGCTCCGTTTGTGAAAATAAAAGATTTGCAGATAAAAGAAAAGAAAAAGCTAGTAAATATCTCCTCATAACATTATTTGTTTAAACAAATTTAATTTATTTTTAAATATATGACACACATTTATTCATTTTTATACAAAAAAAATAACCTCCAATTGTATGGAGGTTATTTTCAATAATACTAGTTTCTATTTTTAAGTAAAATCCAGCCGCTTCGCTGCTCAAGCTTCTTACTTGCAGGATTTTCCCACTGTACTCTATACCAATATGTTCCGGTCGGAACATTCATATTTTTAATGTTTCCATTCCAAACTGTATTAGATTTACCTGCTTTAAAGACCTCTGCTCCATATCTGTCAAAAATAGATGCTGCAAAATTATTATAATTGCTTATCCCTGAAAAATCAATTTTGTCATTTATTCCGTCCTGATTTGGAGTAATGGCATTATTAACGACAAAAGTAAAGAACTCTAAAGGCGTACTACATTTCGCATCTTTTATTCTTACTCTTAAATTATAGTTTGTATTCTTTAAGACATTATAAAACACATTTGAAGCCTGCCAGGTTACCCCTCCATCGATAGAATATTCTAATATACCACCCGTAGGATTAGTTGCGGATAAAGTAAAAGTTCCATTATCATACACAACATTGGTAAATTGTGGCAAATTCGGATTATACAGATGAGCCGTAAATATTTTTGAACAAGTACCATTACTGATTTCAACTGTATAGGTACCCGGAATATTTGTTGTCATTGTTTGGGTTGTAACTCCATTGCTCCACAAATAGGTATAGTTTGGACCGGCTCCTGCATCAAAAATACCGGAATCCCCAGCACAAGCATATACATCTCCTAGTGTTGAAACAATCGCAGGAACTACTTCTATTGTTATCGTTGCCGGATTAATAGACGAACATCCGTTTCCTCCTAAAGCATACACAGTATAAGTTGTTGTAGTTGTAGGAGTAACAACCTGAGTATTTCCCGTTCCTGTTAAACCTATCCAATTATAAGTAATACCACCTGTAGCTAATAAAGTAACAGGTTCTCCCGCACATATTTTTGATTTGGATGCAGAGATTCCTGCCGTAGGAGGTCCCACCACCACAGTAACAGAAGCCTGGTTCTGAGAAATACAGCCATTTGCTCCCACTGCGTATACAGTATAAGTTGTTGTAGAAGTTGGTGAAACCGTCTGAGTATTTCCATTTCCAGTTAGGCCATTTCCCCAATTATATGTTGCACCACCACCGGCAGTAAGAGTAACAGACTCACCCGAACATATTTGAGCTACAGACGATGTTAAAGTAGCAACAGGCAAAACCTTATTCTCCGTTACAGTAACGCTTGCCGTATAAGTACAATTCAAATTTCCAGGTTGTGATGTGTTTGAAACAGTTAATGTATATACTCCACCTGCACTCACAACCGGAGTTAGAGTATTAGCACCGGATACAATAGTTCCTCCTGTCGTAGTCCATGCAATAGTAGACCCCGTTGGAATCACCGATGATGAAGCATTTAAAGTTATTTGTGATACTGTACATGTGATGTTCTGAGGTGTTGCAATCGTTAAAGTAGTTTGCGCAGTTTTTAATAATGTTAAATTCACCACATAGCTACAACCTCCATTTTTCACCAATACATATATTGTTTGATTTCCTGCACTCGGGAAAGCTGTAGGAACAGCAATAGTACTCGTATTTCCAGCTATCGCATCAGCCTGATTTATATAATAAGCAAAAGTAACTCCAGTTACCGTAGATGTTATTTGAGTTTGTGCAGAAGTTAGATCATAAGTACTATTTCCTGCCTCATAACATTTAAGTAATGTTGCATTTTGCACTGTTATCGGCTGAGTAACTTCAATTGTAATGGTAGCCGGAGTTTGTGAAGCACATCCATTGGCTCCAATTGCATTTACCGTATAAGTCGTTGTAGTGGTAGGAGCCACAACTTGAGTATTTCCGGTTCCCGGTAAACCTGTCCACGTATAAGTAGTTCCTCCTGCTGCTGTTAAAGTCACACTTTCACCAGCACAGATCAATACTTTTGATGCTGTTAAAGTTGTTGTAGGCGGTGCGCTATTCCCTGTTACCGTTACATTGGCAACAGAAGTACATGTCACATTTCCAGGGGTAAATATGTTAGAAATAGTTAATGTATAAACTCCTGCTGCACTTACAACGGGAGATAATGTATTAGCGCCGGATACTATAGTTCCACCTGTAGTCGTCCAGGCAAAAGTAGATCCTGTCGGATAAGTTGATGCCGAAGCATTCAAAGTAATTTGAGGCGTAGTACATGTCAATACCGAAGGCGGAGCAATTGAGGCGATAATCTGAGCTGCTTTAACTAATTGTAATTGAGCAACCCTTGAACAGAATCCATTTTTAACCAGTACATAAATTGTTTGTCCTCCTGCACTGGAGAAGGCAGTAGGTGTACCTATTGTACTTGCGTTTCCTGCATTGGCATCTGCCTGATTTACGTAATATGAAAAAGTAGCTCCAGGCGTTGTACTTATAGAAGATTGGGCAGAAGTCAAATCATAAGTTATATTTCCGGCTGCATAACAAGCCGTTAAAGTTGCATTTTGAACAGTAGGCGAAGTTCCGCCGACTATTGTAACAGTTGCTGTTCCGGGACACGTATTCCCAGGAACCAAAACTTCTACCTTATATACTCCGGGTAATGTTGCCGTATAAGAACTTGAAGTAGCTCCCGGAATTATATTATTATTTAAATACCATTGATAAGTTGCATTGGCATTCTGAACAGAAGCATTAAAGGTTTGCGGCTGATTATCACAAACATTAATAGAAGCAGGTAACTGTACACCGGCAGGGTCTAAAATTTGTACTCCTATATCAAATGATCCTGCTTCCAGAAACACCGATGAGTCGTATGAACCATCATCCCAGTCTGCCAATACCATTTTAAAATGATATGATTGCCCAGGAGTTACCGTAGCTTTTGCTGTCAAAGGTATTGTTCTCCCGTTAAAGTTGGTTTCTATTGCTGCTGTATTATATCCTGCAAAATAAGCTGCATTTAGAGGTCCACAAGCTAATGCTCCTCCTCCGAATTTAGTAGCAGGGCGAATATTAGTTACACTTACCGGTCCTGCTGTTCCTGGTAAAACAGCCATATTGGTATAGGTGGATCCCGGAGTATTAGGTTTCAGCAATAAAGCAAAACCATCTGTAAAATTACACGGATAATCATCTGAATATTCTTCAGAAGCAAAAATATATCTGAAAGTAACTTCATTCGCAGTTGGTACGAAGTCAAATTCTATATAAGTAGCGTCATTAAAATTATTAGCAACTCCTAAAGCAGTCGCTAAATCGGTATCCCCAGTTGTAGAATAGGTGTTACTTAAAGTACCTGAAATATATGAATTCCCTGCATTTCGTGCATATCCTGTAGACAATACAATTCCCTTTGTAAAAGGAAAAGCTGTAGTTGCTTTATTAAAAAACCCCCATGTTCTGTTTTGATTGGAAGCAGATAAGTTTGGAGAAACCGTAACGTTTGTTATATTGGCAGAGGTACATGCTGTTCCTCCTTTTATAAGTACATCTTTAATTAATTGGGCAATATCGTAGCTTGATTCAGGGTATGTACTTGTATTTACATCAATAAAAGCCCCTGATTTCATACTTTGGGAAGTAGGCATGGTCGTAGTTCCTGTTCTTCCCTTTTTCTGAGAAAACATAAAACTATTCCCTATAAGCACTAAAAACAAAGCAAAAAATAGACTTCTTGTCCTCGTATTTAACATTTTACAATCTTTTAAACAAAAATAACATTTTTTTTGGTTAAAATTTAATTTTGATTTGCTTATAATATAAGATATTTAATCTGACATCATTATTTTTCACAAAAAAACAAGCAGGGCTGAAAATCAGCCCTGCTTGTTTTTTATATATTATTTTATCCTTATTCAATATTTTTCAACAAAATCCATCCTGTTTTCACAACGATCTGTTTTGTTGCAGGGTCTTCAAAGGTTACCTGATACCAATAAGAAGCGGTAGGAAGCTTTTTACCCTGAAATAAACCATCCCAATATGGGCGTACTTTTTCAGCTTTATAAACTTCTCTTCCGTATCGGTCAGAAACTACTGCTTTAAAACTGTTATAGCTACTTATTCCTCTAAAGTCAATCATATCATTTACATTATCTCCGTTCGGAGTAATTACATTTTTCATGATGAATGTAAAGTATTCTAAAACTCCAACACAGCTTGTTTTTTTAACTCTTACCCGAATAGAAACCACTATATTTTTAGGAATATTTGTAAATACATTCGAGTTTTGCCAAGTCACTCCATTATCCGCAGAATATTCTAGTGGTCCGTTACTTGGGTTACTTGCCGTAACAATCAATGTACCGCTTTCATTATAATCTACTTTGATAATTTCAGGAGCGATTGCTCTAATAACTTCTGTCTTATAGATGTTTGTACAAACACCATTATCTATGATTACAGAATAAGTTCCCGGTGTCGCTACGGAAATCGTTTGGGTCGTAGCTCCGGTGTTCCATAGATAAGTATAGTTAGGACCTGCACTCGCATCCAATGTAATTTGATCTCCTGTACAGATCATTCCTCCAGACAGGTTGGAAGCAAGAGCCGGAACTACTTCTACTGTAACAGTAGCCGGTTGTAATGATTTACACCCTTGCGCTCCGATTGCATATACAGAATATGTTGTGGTCTGCTTTGGAGACACCGTTTGTACAGGCGCTGTTCCTGATAAACCACTCACCCACTGATAAGTTACCCCGTTAGAAGCCGTTAAAGTAACTGATTCTCCTAAACATATTTTTGTTTTTGTAGCCACTAACTGAGCAACAGGGGTAGCTTCTTTTCTTAATGTAAGGGTAACCATTTTACTACAAAAACCTCCATTTGAGACTACTACATATAAAACCTGGCCATCTGTTCCGTTATAACTTCCCAAACTTGCATCAGGAATGTAATTGCCATTTTGAGCTACTGCATCTGCCTGATTTGGATAAAAACGGAAAACAGCTCCTGTGGTCGTACTGATCAGAGGTTTGGCATCATTTAAATTAAAAGTACTTACAGCTGGAGTGGTACATAGTTTCAAGGTTGCATTTTGTGCCGTTGGAGTTGTCCCACCTACGATAGTTACTTTTGCTTCAACAGGACAGGTATTCCCCGGAATAATCACCTTAACCGTATAAACACCAGGCGATGTTGCAATATAAGTTGCACTTGTTGCACCCGGTATTAATACACCATCTTTATACCATTGATAGGTAGCACCAGTAACACCAGAAACCTGAGCCACCAAAGTCTGAGGAGCATTATCACACACGTTCATACTTGCAGGCAAAGCAACTCCGTTACTATCAACCAGCTTAATACCTATATCAAAAGATCCTGCTTCAAGAAACACGGCAGAGTTATAGATACTATCACGAGCATCGGCGATTACCATTTTTATATGGTAAGATTGCCCCGGAACTACTGTTGCTACTGCTGTAAGTTTTGCCGTAATACCGTTAAAATTCGTCGCATTAGGAGTTAAGGAACCAAAATATTGTCCATTAACAGGTCCGCATGAAAAACTTGCAGGAAGAATATTCGGGACAGAAACGGGTCCTGCACCTCCCGGCAAAATCGCTAAATTGGTATAAGTTGCCCCCGGTGTATTAGGCTTTAACAATAAAGCAAAGGCATCATCGTACTGAAAAGGTGGACAAGGAAAACTTCCCGTATATTCTTCTGAAGCGAAAATATAATTAAACTTCATCTGATTACTGGTGGGTACAAAATCAAATTCTAAAACTCCTGCATTGTTAATTGTCGTCGTTACCCCAGTAGCAGCAATAAGATCCGCATCACTTCCACCACCATTTGAATCACTGAGTACACCACTTTCTACAGCATTCCCACCTCTTCTGGCAAAACCTGTTGACAAAATAATACCTTTAGAAAAAGGGAAATTGGAAGTTGCTTTATTAAAGTATCCCCAAAACCGGTTATTATTACTAAGCGGCTGATTCGGACTCACCGAAACATTTGAAATGTTAGAACCCGAACATCCTCCGGAATTTCCAACCAATACATCATTTACTAATTGTGTAATCGTATAATTACTTTCCGGATAAGGCGCTACATTCACATCAATATAATCTCCGGCTTTGGCATTAATCGGAACTTTTTCCTTTGCATTAGGAATTCTCTTCTGTGCATAAGAGATAATGCTAAAAAAGAAAAACAGCGCAAAACTAATCTTAAAGTAATTTTTCAATCTATAATTTAACATTTTATAATTGTTTGTTCAAAAATACTATTTTTTTCGATTTAAAATCATCTTAATCTAGATAATTAATAACGATATATCAATTTATTTACATTCTAATCCGGTTCTAATTTCGTTCTAATTTTAAATAAAAAAAAGACTAATCTACAATTAGTCTTTTTAACAAATATATTATTTACTGTTATAATAAATTGGGATGAAATTAATCTTTTTTAAGCTCATCAATCATATTCTGAAGTTCCAGTATTTTATCTTTTAAAGATTTAATTTCATTCTTGTTTGAATTGACATTACTTTTCAACATCACTGCTTTAGCTCTTTCACTATGGTCTTCATCATCCTCATCTTCGTTAATCTCTTCAATATCTTCCTGAATATCCTCTATATCTTCATTAATTTCCTCAATATCTTCGCTAATTTCTTCTATATCTTCCTGAATATCTTCTATATCTTCCTGAATATCTTCAATTTTTTCATGACTCTTATTAACTGACATTTGGATGAAAATGGCAAGATAAATGGCTTCTAAAGAAACCACCGTAGTAAGAATAAGCAGCATTTTATCAAATTCTACAATATGCAATAGGGGAAGAAGAAAAGAAACGATAAAAAATAAGGTATGGGTGATGAGAGAGGGAATAGAACCAATCCACCAAATGATTCCATTGGCAATTTTCTCCAAAAACTCTGCTCTTTCATTATATTTTTTCATCTCTCTTATTTTTATAATAATTCTTTTGTAACTCCTAACCCAAACAATGCAAAATCATATTTTGCCGGATCTTTATCGTCAAACTTACGGATGGCAACATCCAATTCTTCTACCGTTTTCCAATCGTTTTGCGTTCTTACCACCAAACCTAGTTTTCTAGATATATTTCCAGTATGCACATCCAAAGGAATGGATAAAAACCTCTGATCTATATGTTCCCAGATTCCAAAATCTACGCCGCGTTTGTCTTTACGAACCATCCACCGCAAAAACATGATGATTCTTTTTGCAGATGAATTTTTATAAGGTGAGCTTACATGCTTATGGCTTCTATGTTTTTCGGCTCCTAAAAAATTTTGCCTGAATCTCTCAATCCCATGTTGAAAATTGAATTCCGAATCGTTGGTTTTAAATAAATTTTCCAGGCTTTCGTTTTCGCTGTAAATTCTTTGAAATTGCTTGATGAAATATCCGAAATCTTCTCCGTTAAAGGTACGATGAATACTTTTACCCTGAAGAGTTTTTAAATCTTTATCGGCATGATTCAACACAAAATCATAGGGTGAATTTCCCATAATATCCAGCATTTTTTCAGCTGATTTAATAATAGATTTTCTGTTTCCCCAAGAAATCGTAGCTGCAAGAAATCCGGCAATTTCAATATCCTGCTTCAAAGAAAAACGGTGCGGAATCTGAATGGGATCATGTTCAATAAAATCAATATGATTGTATTGATCTGCTTTTTCATCGAGAAAAATTTTCAGCTCTTCAAAACTCAGCTTCATTCTATTAAATTTTCACAGCCTCCAAAGCTTTTGGTAAAAATGAATTGGCAAAAACCGTTCTGGCTTCGTCCGTAAATACAGTCAGATCTCCGTATCGATTAGAAAAATGTCCCAAAATCAATTTCCCCACCTCTGCTTTTTGAGCAATTGTTGCCGCTTCTAAAGCTGTTGAATGCCCGGTATAATCTGCCATTTCTTTCAAATCATGCAGGAATGTAGATTCATGGTACAAAACCGTTACATTTTTAATGATAGGAATTACACTTTCCAGATATCTTGTGTCACTGCAAAAGGCATAAGAAACAGAGGGAGCCGGGTCAACAGTCAGGATTTCATTTTTCAAAACATATCCATCACTTAATACAAAGTCTTTTCCTGCTTTTATATTATGATAATCGCAGGTTTCGATCTCACTGTATTTTGCAATCTCCTTCATATTAAGATGGCGTTCTTTTGGCTTTTCTTTAAAAAGATAACCATTGCAGTAAATTCTGTGATCCAACGGAATAGTATATACTTCTACTCTATGGTCTTCATAAATTCTCTCAGAAACGTTTTTATCAAGCTCATGATAAACCACTTCAAACCCTCTGTGGGTTTCTGTAATGGAAAAGATGGTTTCTAACATATTTTTGATCCCTCTTGGACCATAAACATGCAACGGGGTTTCTCTTCCCAACAAGCGGAACGATGCAATAAGGCCGGGCAAGCCGAAACAGTGATCGCCATGAAGATGGGAAATGAATATATGATTGATCTTTGAAAACCTAGCTTTGGCTTTTCTGAGCTGAACCTGAGTTCCTTCACCGCAGTCGATCAGGAAATTTCTTTCTTCCATTTCCAGCAACTGAGCGGTAGGTGAAGTATTCACCGTGGGTATCGCCGAATTAAAACCTAATATCGTTAAATAAGTACTCAATTTAATAGTGTATTATGACGACAAATGTACAACAGATTTTTAACTTAAACACGGTCATTCTGAGCTTACGAATATGAAGTGTAAAATTTAGATTCTTCCTTCGTCAGAATGACAGGTAATCGTAAATTATTCTTTTACTTTTAAGAAATCCAGAAACAAATCAAGTGCCTGTTTTCTGTGGCTGATTTTATTTTTGGCTTCAGGTTCCATTTCAGCAAATGTCATATCGTATCCTTCGGGCACAAAAATAGGATCATATCCAAACCCTTTAAAACCTTTATTTTCCTTCAACAGATTCCCATGTACTCTTCCGTCAAAATACTGAGCTCCGTTTCCGTCGTAATAACACAAAACTGTGATGAAGTAAGCTTTTCTATTTTCAACACATTCCATTTCGCCCAACACTTTTTCAATATTTTTGGCAAAATCATGATCACCTGCATAACGTGCGGAAAAAATTCCGGGTCTTCCGTCTAAAGATTCAACTACTAATCCACTGTCATCGCCCAAACTTGGAATCCCTGTTCTTTCGAAACAATATTTAGCTTTAATAAGAGCATTGGCATTAAAAGAGTCTCCATCTTCTACAATTTCATCATGAATATCATAATCCGTAAGACTTTTTACCACAAATTCATCTCCTAAAATCTGCTGAATTTCTTCTTTTTTATGTACGTTATGTGTTGCTACTAGTAATTCCATAATTTATTTAAACTAACTTTTTTCTATTTCTTTTCATTCAATTCTCCGACAATATTTTCTATCGACTAAATTTCCGAATAATGCACTTTATACTTCTTCATAAATAAATAGTAAAACAAAGAAAAAAGGATAATTCCGATGATTGCTATTACCCATTCGGAAACTTTAAAAGCATCTGCAAAGCTTTCGGTTTTAGTATAAAATATTAAAATTGAAGAGCACAGATTGTTAAAAGCATGTAAAAGCATGGGAAGCAACAGCGATTTGGTCTTATAATATACCAAGCCTAAAACACCTCCCAACAAAGCAGCTCCTACAAACTGCCATGGATTTGCATGAACCAACCCAAAAATGACAGAGGAGAAAAGAATGGCTTGCCATGGCTCAACGCCTTTATTAATCAGCCCTTTCTGAATAATCCCTCTAAAAACAATTTCTTCAAAAACAGGAGCCATAATGACTGCAGTGATGATCATAATGACAGGATCGTCGGTAAGCTTGCTCATCAATTGTTCAAAAAATTTATAATACTGACCAAAAAATGGTCCTGTAGTAGGAATCTGAGCCGTAATAAACTCACCTATAAACATCATGCCTATCATCATAGGAAAAATAAGAAGATAGGTATAGAAATTAGTGGGGGAAAAGTTAAAATTGAGCTTTTTTTGAGTCGTCGGTCTTACAATGAAAAAATCAAAAGCGGCAATGACAGAGATAAAAACGACTGCATTGGCTGCCATTACAAACCAATCTTTATCCTGAATACTTTCTTTAAATATCAGATCCCAAAACACCATTACACCTCCGATAATAATACTCCCAAAAATATACCCTCCCAACAAAACAAGTCCGCCCAACCATGTGAATGTATATTTCGGATATCTGCTAACTTCCATAGTTTATAATTAACAATTGAAAAACAAAGATAATTGATTTTACACTAAAGCCAGTCTAATATTGGCTTTCAGAATATAAAAAATTCTAAATCTGTTTTATGGATTTACACTCCATTAAATTAAATAACTCTATTTTTGCCTTATCATAAAATTTTATAAATCTTCTTCTAAACATTTTTTATGAAGTAACTTTGCACCTTAATTTTTTCACATGGATAGTTTAGTAAATCGGTCAGAGAATGTTAACTTATCCTTGCTTACTTATGTGTGTTTTACTTTCGTAGGATATTTCATCATAGGATTATCTCTGTCTGTTCTTCCGATTTTTATTAATAAAAGTTTAGGATTTAGCTTAGTGGTTGCCGGATTGGTCATCAGCTTACAATATATTTCTACCTTTTTCCTGAGAGCGTATTCAGGAAAAATTATTGACGGAAAAGGCCCAAAACCTGCTGTTTTATTCAGTATGATAAGTTTTTCTCTTACCGGAATTTTTCTGATGATTGCTTATTATTTTAAATTTTCCCCTTTCATTAGCCTTACATTTCTTGTGGTTACCCGTTTACTGACAGGCTGTGCAGAAGGAATGATTGGGGCAAGTCCGATCAATTGGGCAATTATGGCAGTTGGCGAAAAACATACCGCAAAAATTATTTCTTATAATGGGGTTGCCTGTTATGGAGCATTGGCTATTGGAGCTTCTTTAGGCGTGACCATTGAACATGAATTCAGCCTGTATGGTATTGGAGTTCTTTCCATCATCTTAGGGATTTTAGGATTTCTTTTTGCCAAGACCAAAGAAAATAAAACAAATACAAATCCTCAGGAATCCCAGTCTTTCTGGAAAGTACTGGGAAAAGTAGCTCCTTTCGGAGTCTGTCTCGCTTTAGGAGGAATCGGATTTGCATCTATCTCGACATTCATTACACTATATTATAACCATTTTCATTGGAACAACGGAGCTTTATGCTTAAGCGTTTTCGGGGGATTATTTGTTGCCGGAAGACTCGTTTTCAGCAATGTAATTAATAATTACGGAGGAATAAAAGTTGCGATTGCTTGTCTTTTAGTAGAAACCATCGGGCTTTTGATCATTGCTTTTGCTTCCAATTCGCAAATGGCTCTTATCGGAGCCGGAGTAACAGGTTTAGGGTTTTCATTAATCTTTCCTGCACTGGGTGTTGTGGCCATTAAAAGTGTTTCCCCATCAAGTCAGGGTTCTGCATTGGCAGGATATGGATTATTTATTGATCTTTCACTAGGGGTTGCCGGACCATTAATTGGCGGTGTCGCAGATATATATGGTATTAGTTATATTTTCCCTTTCAGCGCTGCAATGGTTTTTATCGGCCTGGGATTGGCTTTTTTGCTTAAAAGAAAATCCAGTTTATAATACTTCAGATTTTTAACACCTAATTTAATTCAATAAATTTCACCATTAAGATATTTTAAGGTTTTAGAATATTAAGTTGAGCTTCGCTTTAAGTCTTTTGGACTTTTAAAAATCTTTGATTTTTCTTAATTAACTTAATAACTGAATACATCTTAATAGTTCAAATAAATATTTACAATAAATTCAATTTTCAGAATTCGACAAAATTCACGATTTTTGCAACTTCAATACACGATATGTCAGACTTAATCAAAGAAATAGAAAAAAGAAAAACCTTCGGGATTATCTCTCACCCCGATGCCGGAAAAACCACTCTTACGGAAAAGCTACTACTTTTCGGAGGGGCAATTCAGGAAGCGGGTGCGGTAAAATCCAACAAAATAAAAAAAGGAGCTACCTCCGATTTCATGGAAATTGAAAGACAGAGAGGGATCTCTGTGGCAACTTCCGTATTGGCTTTTGAATACAGAGATCACAAAATCAATATTTTGGATACTCCGGGTCACAAGGATTTCGCAGAAGATACATACAGAACTTTAACTGCCGTTGATTCTGTAATCGTTGTTATCGACGTTGCAAAAGGGGTTGAGGAACAGACCGAAAAACTGGTTCAGGTTTGTAGAATGAGAAACATTCCGATGTTGGTTTTCATTAATAAGCTTGACCGTGAAGGTAAAGATGCTTTCGATTTGCTGGATGAAGTTGAACAGAAATTAGGATTAACGGTTTGTCCGCTTTCTCTTCCAATCGGTATGGGAAGTGATTTCCAAGGGATTTATAACATCTGGGAAAATAATATTCAGTTATTCTTGGAAGAGAAAAAACAGAAAGTTGGTGAAGCCATTAAGTTTGATGACATCAATGATACTTCAATTGATGAAGTAATCGGTGAAAAAGCAGCAGCCACTTTAAGAGAAGAACTTGATCTGGTACAATCTGTTTACCCTGAATTTAATCGTGAAGATTATATGAAAGGTGATTTACAGCCTGTTTTCTTTGGTTCTGCCTTAAATAATTTTGGAGTTCGTGAATTACTGGATGCTTTTATCGACATTGCTCCAATGCCACAACCTAAAGAAAGTGAAACTCGTCTTGTGAAGCCTGAAGAAAGTGCTTTCACGGGATTTGTTTTCAAAATCCATGCAAATATGGACCCGAAACACAGAGACAGATTGGCTTTCGTAAAAATTGTTTCAGGAACCTTCAAAAGAAACGAAAATTATCTGTTGGTAAGAGAAGGAAAGAAAATGAAATTCTCTTCACCCAACGCATTCTTTGCCGATAAAAAAGAAGTGGTAGACGAAAGTTTCCCAGGAGACATTGTCGGACTTCACGATACGGGAAGTTTCAGAATTGGTGATACCTTGACCGGAGGTGAAAAATTAAGCTTCAAAGGAATTCCAAGCTTCTCGCCGGAACATTTCAGATATATTAATAATAGCGATCCGTTGAAAGCTAAACAATTGGCAAAAGGTATCGATCAGCTGATGGATGAAGGAGTTGCCCAGCTGTTTACGCTTGAAATGAATAACAGAAAAATTATCGGAACAGTGGGAGCGCTTCAGTATGAAGTAATTCAATATCGTCTGGAACATGAATATGGGGCAAAATGTACTTATGAGCCTCTTTCTATGCATAAAGCTTGCTGGGTTGAAGCTGATGAAAAATCAGACGAATTCAAAGAGTTTGCAAGATTGAAGCAGAGATTCTTAGCAAGAGATAAATACAACCAACTGGTTTTTCTTGCAGATTCTTCTTTCACGATTCACATGACGCAGGAAAAATTTCCGAATGTGAAGCTGCATTTTATCAGTGAATTTAAAAATGCTTAATAAGGCGAAGTGATACAATCGCTTTTAATCATACAAATCCGTAGATTTTTCTGCGGATTTTTTATTTATTCAAAATTAAATTCTAAATCTATCTAACTCGCTTAATAATACCGCTGTATTTTTAAAACTTTTTGGTTAAAAAAAAATCTTACATTTGAATATCAACTGTCATATAAAAAAACACAACATTGAGAACCAAACTTTTAATCGGTATTATTTCAATATTTTTATTCTTTATTGGGTTTAATAATTATCAAAACTTTTTAAGTTTTTTCCTCGGTTTCATCCCCAAATTAGTCATTCAATATAGAACATTATCTGCGCAAGTATCCCAATCGTTTTTCTTTGGGTTAACGCTTTCACTTATCCCAATTTTAAGTTTAATTGTATGGAGTAAATTTAAAATTCAACACAATAGAATTAAAATTTATATCATATTATTATTTTTAGCCTCTTTTATTATTACATCATCTGCAAGAACACTGGTTTTAAAATTTATATCTCAGAGACCATTTAATACCGTGGCTATTCTGAAAGATGTAAATACTATTGAACCTGGAAATTCCGTTTATGAAGGCGAAAGTTTAAACTACAATCTCTATATATTCGTTGGTGAGATTCTCACCTTTATATTCTTGTATTTTATATTAAAGAAAAAGTCAAACATAAACAGAATATAGGTTTTCCAAAAAGCCAATGATTAAGACTTGTTCCGGCAACCCTTACTTTAAGGACAGAAAAAACCTTTGTAAAATATCCCAAATAATTTTACAAAACAATAAAAATCAACCTTTTAAAATTTTACATCTAATAAACCATCCATTTACAACCTTTACAAAAACTTCCCACCTAATTTTACCTCATCGAAAAAATTAATATTATGAGAAAGTTTATATTACTGGTTGCTGTATCAAGCACGTTTATCATGTGTAAAAAGGGAGAATCTGCGGTGTCAAAATTAGAAAATGCGACCAATGCTGCGGACAGTACCATTTCTGCAGCTTCTGAAAAAATTAATGAAATTAATAATACTGCTCATGCAGCGCTGGATTCTGCCGGTATTAAAGTTAAAGATTTTGAAAACACCAAAGAAAAGGTAAAAGAACAGTTTGAAAATACTTCAAAAATAGTAGATTCTCTTTCTGATAAAATCTCATCAACAAAATTAGAATCCAAAAGAGAGAGAAAAGATTCTGTAAAAAAAGATGAAAAGATTGTTATTAATGTCCCGGCTCCGAAAGTGATTAAAGAAACTAAAATTGTTTACAAAGACAAAGCTAAAAGTGAAAACTACGAGCTGAATGTTCCGAAAAATAAAATGGTAAAAACCGGAGTGCTGGAACTTAATGTAGACAATGCGGAAATTGCAAGGGAAATCGTAAAAGAAGAAGTGAAAAAATATGATGGTTTTATAAAAAGTGAAAGCACCTCATTAAATAACAACGATAAGAAAATTGCTTATCTAAAAGTAAGAGTTCCTATTCAAAAATTTGAATATTTGATGGAGGATCTCAGCTACAATATCGGAACAGTAGAAAATAAAGGGATCGAAGTTTCAGGACAGGATTTTGTTCAGAATACCATGTGTGAAGTTGATATTACTTTATACGGTAAAGAAGATAACTATACAGAAAACAAAGAGCCAAAAACATTCGGAGAAAAAACATTTGCAGCAATTTCTTCCGGCTGGGATGTGATCATGTCTATATTCCTATTTATTCTTCCGTTATGGCCCCTATTTTTGATTATAGGCATTGGATATTATTTTTACAAAAAGAGAAGCAAAAACACACCAAATAACGATTCTAAGTAAACCTAAAAATTATTTACAGCAAGATATTCATATAAGCCTGTCATTCTGACGAAGGAAGAATCTCAACTACCCATTATAGATTCTTCACTCCTCTTCGCTTCGTTCAGAATGACAGGTTTCGGTTCCATCTTTTTTAATTTTATTTTAATCCTGTTTCATTTCTGAAATGATAAGTTCTTCTTAAATTTATATATAAGTTAATTGAAGAAACAAATAAAATATATTATTAATTTTTGTGGTTCGTGTGAAAGTAAAAAGGCTCTCAAAATGAGAGCCTTTTACTATTTCAATATATAATTAAGCAATTACTTTGCAATGCTTCTTGAGATAACGATCTTCTGAATTTCAGAAGTTCCTTCATAGATCTGAGTGATTTTAGCATCTCTCATCATTCTTTCCACGTGATATTCTTTTACATATCCGTATCCACCGTGAATTTGCACAGCTTCAATAGTCGTATCCATTGCTACCTGAGAAGCATATAATTTAGCCATAGCTCCACTTTCAGAAATATCTTTTCCTGCATCTTTTTCACAAGCAGCCTTGAAGCAAAGCATTCTTGCAGCCGTGATCTGAGTTGCCATATCTGCTAATTTGAATGCAATCGCCTGATGATTGATGATTTCAGTTTTAAAAGCCTTTCTTGTTTTAGCATATTTCAATGCCAATTCGTAAGCTCCTGAAGCAATACCCAAAGCCTGAGAAGCAATTCCGATTCTTCCACCGTTCAAAACAGCCATTGCAAAATTGAATCCGAAACCGTCTTCTCCAATTCTGTTCTCTTTTGGCACTTTTACATTGTTGAAGATCAAAGAATGCGTATCACTTCCTCTGATCCCTAACTTATCTTCTTTTGTTCCGATTTCAAACCCTTCCCATCCTTTTTCAACGATGAAAGCATTGATACCTTTATGTTTTTTCTCAGGATCAGTCTGTGCAATTACGATATAATAAGTAGCAGTTCCTCCGTTTGTGATCCAGTTTTTGATACCGTTTAGTAAATAGTAATCTCCTTTATCTTCTGCTGTTGTTTTCTGAGAAGTTGCATCAGAACCAGCTTCAGGCTCAGACAAAGCAAAAGCTCCGATTACCTGTCCGCTTGCAAGAGGAGTAAGATATTTTACTTTTTGTTCTTCAGAAGCAAATTTTTCAAGCCCAGCACATACCAATGAATTGTTTACAGACATTACAACAGCTGCAGAAGCATCTATCTTTGCAATCTCTTCCATTGCCAGCACATAAGAAACGCTGTCCATTCCTGCACCACCGTATTTAGGATCTACCATCATACCCAAAAGCCCCATTTCGCCCATTTTCTTTACCTGTTCTGCAGGAAACTTCTGATCCCTGTCTCTCTCGATAACTTCAGGTAAAAGCTCTGTTTGTGCAAAATCTCTTGCTGCCTGCTGAATCATCAGCTGTTCTTCTGATAAATTAAAGTCCATAAAAATTGAATAATTAGATAGCGGCTAATTTACACTTTTTGAGCAAATCTGAAAATAGAATCACAAATTAGAGTAAATCAAGGAATAAGGCCTATTTTTAATTATTCACCATATATAAATTAAGTTTGAATTATTAAATGTATTATGGCATACATTTTATTAATTTCTAAATAATCACTTCAGATTCCCTCAATTAAAAAAAATGCTTATATTTAAAATTATTAAAATTACACTTAAAGAATCATGACGATCAAGAGATTATTTGACATACCATATCACGCTTTAGAAAAATTCCCGAAGTCTGATATGTTCGTGACTAAATATCATGGAGAATGGAAAAAAACATCCACGCAAGAGTTTATCAATGAAGGAAATAAAATTTCTCGCGGACTTTTAAAACTGGGAATAAATCCGGGAGATAAGATTGCTTTAATCACTACCAATTCCCGCACAGAATGGGCTATTATGGATTTAGGACTTTCCCAGATAGGAGTCGTTTCCGTACCTGTTTACCCGAGTATTTCACCGGAGGATTATGAATTTATCTTCAATAATGCAGAAATAAAATATTGTTTTGTGTCTGATAAAGACCTGCTCAATAAAGTAATGAAAGTAAAACACAATATTCCCTCTTTACAGGGTATCTTTACTTTTGACAATGTAAGTGGTGCCGCCAACTGGAAAGAAATTTTAGATTTGGGAGAAGACGATTCTACCCAAATTGAAGTAGAAGACCTTTCTAAAGCTATTAATCCGGATGATTTGGCCACTGTCATTTATACTTCCGGAACTACAGGAAGACCTAAAGGCGTAATGCTTACCCATGACAATATTGTTTCTAATGTTTTAGGCTCTATTCCAAGAATTCCTAAAAAAAGAAGCCTGGATTACAAAGATACAAGAGTGCTGAGCTTTTTACCGATCTGCCATATTTTTGAAAGAATGCTTTTCTATCTTTTCCAATATAATGGATTTTCTATTTATTTTGCCGAAAGCATTGATAAAATGGGAGAAAATGTAAAAGAAGTGAAACCTCACTATATGAGCGTCGTTCCAAGATTGGTAGAAAAAGTATATGATAAAATTTACAATACCGGATCTTCAGCAGGAGGCTTGAAATCAAAAATATTCTTCTGGGCGCTTAATCTGATCACAAAAAAGAAAAGTATTTCAAAACCTTCAGGTTTACAGGAAATTATTGCTGACAAACTGGTTTTCAAAAAATGGAGAGAAGGTTTAGGAGGAGAAATTATCACGCTGGTATCAGGTTCTGCCGCTTTATCCACAAGACTAAATTTAATGTTCCAAAATGCCGGAATTCCTATCCTGGAAGGGTATGGACTTACAGAAACCTCACCTGTAATTTCTGTCAACAGTTTTGATAAAATGAAAATTGGAACTGTAGGACATCCTTTGGATAATTTAAGTGTAAAAATCCAGGAAGATGGCGAAATTACCGTAAAAGGACCTTCCGTATTTAAGGGCTATTTTAAGAACGAAGAAATGACTAAAGAAGCCTTTACGAGCGATGGATATTTCAAAACAGGAGATATCGGGCTTATTGACAGCGACGGTTTTTTACAGATCACCGACCGTAAAAAAGAAATGTTTAAAACTTCCGGAGGTAAATATATCGCTCCTCAAACGATTGAGAATTTAGCAAAAGCTTCAAAATTTATTGAACAGATCATGGTGGTAGGTGACGGTGAAAAAATGCCTTGTGCACTGATACAACCTGATTTTGAGTTTGCAAAAAGCTGGGCGATGAGAAATAATTTAAATTTAGGTTCTACTCCCGAGGAAATTGCAAAAAGCCCCGAACTTAAAGAAAGAATTGAAAAGGAAATCAACGGAATTAATGAACATCTTGGAAATTGGGAAAAAATCAAGAAAATTGAATTAACCCCTGAGATATGGAGCATTGATGCAGGTCTTTTAACTCCAACATTAAAATTAAAAAGAAAAGCGATTAAAGAGAAGTTTATTGATCTTTACAATAAGATGTATGAACATCATGAATAAAAATAAAAACCGCTTCTATGGAAGCGGTTTTTTATTTCACCCCTGTGTCATTCTGACGAAGGAAGAATCTTTTTAAATTGTACACAACAAACTTTTTGTATATTATGAGATTCTTCATTACACTTCGTTCCATTCAGAATGACAGAACAAAATATTATTGTACGAAAAAAAGCTGTCTCAAATTGTGAGACAGCTTTTATATTTTTAAAAATCAGTAATTTTAAATTAGAACTTAATTACAGATTTCATTCTTTCATTTTCTTCCATTACCAATTCGTCATCTACAAGAATTTTTCCTGAATGCTCATCAATAATGATTTTCTTTCTCTGAGCAATTTCCATCTGCTTTTGAGGCGGAATTGTGAAGAATGATCCTTTTGGAGCTCCTCTTTCAAGACCTACTACCGCAAGACCGTTGATAGAGTTTGTTCTGATTCTGTTGTAAGAAGCCAATAATCTGTCGTCGATTTTTGCAGCATACTCTTTAGACTGCTCGATTAGATATTCTTCTTCCTTCTGAGTTTCAGAAACAAGACCTTCTAGTTCTTCTTTCTTGAATTTTAAGTGATTCTTTAAATCATCGATTTTTGCATTTAACTCACTTAATGTTTCATTTTTATGAGCAATTTTAGCTCCGTATTCTTTGATTCTTTTTTCAGAAAGCTGAATTTCAAGATCCTGATATTCAATCTCTTTCCCTAATGCTTCAAATTCTTTATTGTTTCTTACATTATCTTGTTGAGATTTGTACTTTTCAATTAAAGATTTTGCATGGTTAATCACTTCATGCTTTGTTTTGATCTGATCATCCTGATCTTTGATATCTGCATGAAACTTTTCAGCTCTTTTTTCAAGACCTTCGATTTCAATCTCAAGATCCTCTACTTCGATTGGCAATTCTCCTCTTGTATTTCGGATCTCATCCAATCTAGAATCAATAATTTGCAAATCGTATAAAGCTCTTAACTTCTCTTCAACTGGAATATCGTTGGTTTTTGCCATATTTTTAAATGAAATAATTTACCGGGTTTGTTTTTTCAATAGATTTTGAGATTGCAAATGTACTAAATTTTTGTGATAATATTTCAAATAATTGTTGAGTTACAAATTGTTCTGATTCAAAATGTCCTATGTCACAAATCAGCATTTTTGATTCTGCCAAGAAAAAATCATGGTATTTGATGTCTCCTGTTAAATACGCATCACATTTTTTAGATATAGCAGATCGTATTCCGCTTGCTCCGGAACCACCCAAAACCCCTACTCTTTTAATTTTTTTATTATTAAAATCAGAATGTCGAATCATTTCCAGATTGAATTTTTCTTTTACGAACTTCAAGAAATCTTTTTCATCCATCGGTTCTTCAAAATCTCCATACATCCCCAATCCGGAATGGTGATTGTCATTTTCTAAATTATAAATTTGGTAGGCTACTTCTTCGTAAGGATGTGCCATTTTCATCGCATTTACAATTTGTCCTTGTTTATAATTTTCAAAAATTACAGAGATCATATCTTCATCGGCATTTTCTCTGATATCCTGCTGCCCCGAGAACGGATTTGAACCTTCTGTTGGTTTAAAAGTCCCGTTTCCATTGATTGTAAAACTGCATTCATCATAAAAACCAATATTTCCAGCTCCAGCGGAAAAAAGTGCTTCCTTCATTTTTTCAGAATAATCTTTAGGAACAAAAACAGTTAATTGTTTTAAATTATTTTTTTTAGGCTGAAGGATTTTCAAATCTTTTAACCCTAACTGATTACAAATTCCGGCATTTACCCCAAAGAAATCATTATCAAAGGCTGTATGAATGGCATAAATAGCAATCTTATTTTCAATAGCCTTCAGAACAGCTCTTTCGACGTAATTTTTACCGGTTAATGATTTCAATCCTGAAAAAATAATCGGATGAAAACATACTATTAAATTGCAGCTTTTACTGATCGCTTCTTCTACTACATTTTCCAATGCGTCATGACAAACCAGAATCCCGGAAACCTCACGATCAGGAACCCCACACAACAGCCCTACATTATCAAAATCTTCTGCTTGATTTATTTGTATTCTTTCTTCAATTTTTGAAATTACAGTTCTTAGCTTCATTACCATAAATTTTGTACCTCAACGAAGATATTAATTTTAATAGAGGTAAGCCAAGATAAAATTAAGTTATGCTTTACCAACACAAATTTTCTTTTTCATAGTAAAGGACAATTAAATGATTTAAACACCTGAAACATTCATATTCTGAATACATAATGAAAAAACCGGCCCTAGAAAAAAGGCCGGTTTACAACAAACACTTAAATATACTTGAAACTAATCTTTAAATAAGGATACTCTTGTAAAAGATTCTACAACTGCGGTACAACTCGTATCCGATTGCATAGAAAGCAAATATCCTCTTCCGGGATTAAGGCTATCAGCATCCGCGATTGTGTAGAAATAAAACGTAAGAACATTCCCTGTTCCACTGGAACCAGCCGGAAGTAATTGGATTGAAGTAATTTCAAATCCTGAATCAGGGTTTCTAAAGGTTGCTTTTACCGATCCGGAAGAGTTAGATCCGGGAGTTACCGTAGCAACCAATCTCCAGACATGGACCTGTCCGTAAATTTCATTCTCACGCCATTTATTTGTAGCAGAAATATAAATATTAGAGGTTACGCCAGGAAATGGCACTGTAGTTTCCGGCCAGCTTGTAGTAGGATTCGGAGCAAACACTAAAGGTGTTGCATACGCTACAGTAACAGCTGCACCATAGGTATTACCAGTTGGGCTTAAACTAAGAGAAGGTTTTACATTTGCGTTTCCAGAATTTATTTTAACGACACCGTCATTACCAGCCTGAGAATTTGTGGGAACAAAAAACTGTCTCCAGAGGGTACCATCCCAAAACTGGAAATTATTAGCTGTCGTATTAAAAATTAAGGTTCCTGCAGTAAGGTTTGAATTCACAACACCTGCAGGTGGTATTGTGGAAGCATCATTATCTGCAAGGCTTGCATCTCGTTGTGCATCTGAAAGACGAGGAATTAAAATTCCTTTCTGACTAGAAGTAATATCCAATACTGTTGCACCATTAGGAGTTGTAGTATTAATCCCAACCTGAGCATATACAAGAGTATATATGAAAATCGGAATAAAAGAAGTTAATAATTTTCTCATGATATTAGTTTTTATTGAATAAAATTACAAACTCAACTCATAAATACATTAAAAAATAAATTTTTATTTTAATTATTTTTTTCGTATTTTACTTAATATAATAAATTGAAAATCAAAATATTACAAACAATAACTCACATATTTTAGACTAAAAAATTTTTAACTTAAAAAAAATCTTTTACTATCCAATCTTTACTCTATATTCAATAGAAATTATTAACTTTCTTGTGAAATAACAGCCTAAAATGGAAAGAGAGCATAACCTTGTTCCTGAAGATATTCTTTGGAAAAGATTCCTTTATCGCATCATTTATCGATCCGATACCAAGCTCGGAAAACTCTTCGATATCATACTATTGTCTTTAATTCTCATGAGCACCGCTATCATTATGATGGAAAGCGTACCTCAATTGGATAAAAAGTACCATTACACTTTCCTGATTCTTGAATGGATTATTTCGCTGTTTTTTACCGCTGAATACTTGTCCAGAATCGCTGTAGTAAAGAATAAAAAACAGTATATTTTTAGTTTCTTCGGAATTATTGATTTTTTTGCATTGGTTCCGTTTTATCTGAGCTTCTTCTTTCCTGTGACTAAGTATTTTCTTATTTTCAGAATGCTGAGAATGCTGAGAATTTTCAGAATTTTCAATCTTCTGGATTTTATGAATGATGGGTACCTTATCGTAAAAGCACTAAAAAACAGCTCCAGAAAGATTTATATTTTCCTTTTATTCTTAATCATTTTCTCGGTGATTGTCGGCTCTTTGATGTTTATGGTAGAAGGAGGAAGACCAGGTTTTGAAACCATTCCACAATCTATCTACTGGGCAGTAGTAACCGTAACTACTGTAGGATACGGGGATGTCTCTCCCATTACTCCTATGGGAAAATTTTTTGCCGTTATTTTAATGTTAGCCGGTTATTCTATTATAGCCGTTCCAACAGGGATTGTAACTGCTGAAATGCGTAATAAAAGACAAAATTTAGAAAAAATATGTGATCGGTGCGGAAATGAAGATATTGATGACGACGCAAGATACTGCAAGCAATGTGGCAAGAAATTAGCTTAGGATTACATATCATTTAATCTACTAACCAAATATCACCATCATGGAACCAAAAAAGAAAAACAAACCCAACAGTTTAGTCATTATTCTTTTTGCATTGATCGCATTAATGATTATTATTTATTTCATTCTCGTCATGTTTTTCCCATCTGTTTTTGATCTTTTGAATACGGGGGACATTCAGCCTGTACCTGACAAATAAATTCTATTAAAATAAAAAAGCTTCCCAAATTGGGAAGCTTTTTTTAAATGTATTAATCATATAAAAAACAAACATTATTTTTTTATTGCTTTAATCGTTTGTTTAGAACCATCTTTCATATTCAGAACAACCAAATACATTCCTGAATTTAATTCTCCTAAATAAAGCGTGGAACTTGGCTTATCAAATGTTTTTACCAATCTACCGGCAACATCTACCACTGAAATAGATTTTACATTATTCACATCTGAAATATTTATTACATCAGTGAATGGATTTGGATAAACTTTAATACCATCTTTACCAGAAGTCTCGGAAGTACCTAAACATCCAGCCGAACTTACAGTAGCTGTAGCCATCTGTCTTGCAGATTCACATTTTGAAGTGAATACAAAATTATAAAGTCCCATATAATAAGTAGGATCATATCCGTTTCCTGTAATATTGGCCATAGAAGACGTATAAGGATAAACTGCCCCAGCTGTGTTTCTTGTCAAACCTGAAGTTGGCAATATACTTGGGTAAATATTATAACTAGCCGCAGTTGGTAAATCTAAATTTATAACAATTACCTGCGGAGTGCTTCCACCACTTACCGTTGTAGTATAAGGAATTGTCGCAAGTAAAGTTCCCGATGTGCTTGAACCAGTATAAACCTTAAGCTCTCCGGCTTCACCCGAAGCTACAGGATAAACAGTAACAGATTGTAACTTTGTCGGTGCCAATGTTGTAAAATAAACAGACCATTGTATTGTCCAAGCTCCTTGAGTACCTCCTTCCGCTGCTGGAGAAACAGGACCCACATTTACTGTAGAGCCAGTTGAGGCCGTAGCCCAATAATTGGTAGTTGTAGTTAAAACCGGTGTAGTATATGTTGATCCTGTACCTAAAACCGTACCTCCTGTTGCTGCATCATACCATGTAATAGTAGCTCCCGCATCAGCAGTTGCAGAAAGAGTTGCTGTATTACTAGGACAAACTGTAGCTCCTGTAGTAGAAAGTAAAGCTGGTGGTTGACATAAAGTCTGGAATGATACCGGAACTGACGACCATGCGCTCAAATCCGTACCAGTACAGTGTGATCTTACCCATACATAATATTTAGTAAGCGGAGATAATGGAGAAATTGGTGTAGTCAATGTCATTACCCCTGTTTGATTTGGGGTCGCAGTTGGCGCAGGTGCAGTACTTGAAGCACTGTAGTAGATATCATATCCTTGCACAGGAGCTGGTGTAGCTGCTGTCCAAGAAACTGTAGCTGAGCTTGCTGTAATATTAGACATTGTAATTGCTGTTGGAGCAAAACAAGTCGGAATATTTTCCACAAAAATATCATCCAAATATACTGATCTAGAAGAGCCTCCTAAACCATGTTTCAGAGCTAAGTACTGATCTGTACCTGCAGGAATAGCAACAACATATTGCGCCCATGAAGTCGTAAGAGCAATACTACTACCTATTACTGTAAAGGAAGCAGGGTTTGCAGGATCAGTAAGTGTTCCCACTTGCATTGTATATCCAGATCCACCTGCTTTCGCCATAAATCTTACCTGTTTAGTACCATTTGTTAAATTAGTTGTTTGTGGCGAAACCAACATTACATTTCCGGTTGTATCTCCAGCATTGTATAAATAGTAGCAATTTGGAGTAGAATTAGGAGAAGTAGCATATACATATCCATATCCCGCACTACCTGTCGTCTCTACATAAGACCAACATGTAGGAGCATTGGTTACCGTAGATGAACCTGTTGGCGTTGTATCAAAATTTTGAGAATATGGTGCTGTTGTAGCTACACAAACCGTTGTAAAGTTTCTTTCTGTACAAGAAGCCGAAGTACTTGTTGCCGTATAAGATTTTACTGTATAATAATAAGTTGTACTATTATTAAGAAGTGCAGCTGGTAATGTATAAGTCGTTACATTTCCCATATCAAAATCATTCAATACATCGGAAGCTCCTGCAGCAGTACCTATTCTCAATTTATATCCCGTTGCACTTGTTACAGCTCCCCAAGTAAAAGTAGGAGTTAATGAAACACCTGCTGCAGAGGCAGCCGGAGCAGAAACGGTAGGACAAGGAATAGTAGTTGTTGTAAAAGTACTTTCCGTACAACCACTTGCAGTCCCAAAACTACTTACAGGCAATATAGTCACATAATAGTTAGTACTATATAATAATGGAGTTGCTGTAGGTATAGTATAGGTTGTTACATTACCTACATCTATTCCATTCATCACATTTGTTCCTCCAGGGGTAGTTCCCAGATTTATTTTATAAGAAGTAGCCCCTGCAACAGCATTCCAATTAATCGTTGGAGTTACAGATACTCCTGTCGCTGCATTGGCAGGCGATGACACTACTGCACAATCAGGAATGGTAATTGCTGATATTTTAACATTATCGATATAAATATCATCACTACCATTATCTCCTTTAGCTAAAAACCTTACAATAGCAGTCGGACTAGATGATCCTAAATTTAAAAAATTGGTTACCCATGAAGCAGAAACACCAAACGAAGAACCCACATCAGTAAATGTGTTTCCTCCATCTGTAGACAACTGAACTTTCAGAACATCTGATCCTGAAGGATTTATATAATCAAAACTTAAAAATCTATTACCTGTACCTGTAGATAAATTGACATACAAATCCATATATCCGGAAGCATACTGGCAATTATATGAATGAAATCTTGCCGTTGGTGCAACCGCAGGCGTAGAAACTGTTGCTGAACCACTATTACCACTCCATCCTGAAGCAGATGTAAAGCCTGTAGTCGAAATATCACTTTGTCTCCATGCATTATCCCCTCTTGCCGGCCATGTTCTCCAGTAAGTAGCATTAGGTAAATCCAAAGTAGAATTTCCATTTGCCCAAGTACCAAAATTTTCCACAAAAGGCAATGTAGCATAAGTAGTAGGTGCAACCAACCATGTCCCTGGTGTATAAGTAAATGTAAGACCAGATGCAGGAACTGTAGCAGCATTCGTAATCCCTAAAGTACATGTTGATGTATTACTTGTTCCTATTGTAGTAGCAGTCCAATCTGTACCAGTTCTATTATTTACATCAGAACTTTCCGATCCTCTTATTCCAACCTGCCCTGTTAAAGTTGCAGTTCCGGAAACACAGTTTCCATATACAATCGCAACCGTTTTAGCAGTAAGATCTAATTGTATCTGAAAGTTTATTAATTGAGCCGCCGAAGCAGTACTTCCTTGTACATCAGTAAATTGTACAATAAACTTTGTCCCAACAGTTTCGTATGAAATTTCAGATGTGGTTGTGTTAGCATTTCGCAAATTCACTGCAAATCCAGCAAAAGCGCCATCATAAGTGGTTGGAGAAATATCTGTAGACAATCCCGTATAAGTTGTAGCAGCTGCTGCACCCCCCAATGTTATAAATCCATTATTACTTATATAGACAGAACTATATTTTTGATTGTTATAAGTAAATGGACTTGGCAAGGAAATAGCTGATGAAACTAAGTCTGTTCCTATAACTGCTCCAAGCTGCCAAACAGTTCTACTTGCTGACAATGGGGTATAAGTACCGGAAGACTGTGTAAACCCATAACCATTATTGGTATTGGGGTTAGCCGCCAAAGGAGGCCCAACTTGTGCCGTGACAAGAAAATTCATTGCCAAAGAACACATGAGTAAAAGTTTTTTCATGTTTATTAAATATTATTGCGGTAAAAATACAAAACAATCAATATAATTTTACTTAAAATTAACATTTCGTTAAAAAAAATTTAATAAAAACTACTTTTTACTGAAAATAAAATACAATTCCGAAACATAAAATTAAAAATCAATAAAAAGAGATTTATTTATAATGTACTGATTATAAATAATTTAATTTAAATTAATATTTCAAATAAAAATGAATATTTCAAAAACTTTTTTTACAATTAAAAAATAAAAAAAAGTGACTCAAAAAGTCACTTTTAACATAAAAAACACAAAATATTATGTATTTAGTTGAGATAAAATTCATATTTATTGAGTAATTGTATCTCTTTTATCAAATCACCATTCAAATTTACCGAATGCTTCATCGATTGCACTTCAAGGTGTTCAGTATTCAAATCATCATCAACATTTTTTATATAAAATTTCAGCTTCTGATTTCCCTGATTTCGTTCTAAAACTGATCTAAAGAAACCAAGATCTTCCGGTCTGAAATCCATTACATCCATCACCAAAGAAATACTTTTAGCAAATCTTTCAAATGCTTCCTGCAGCTCAATCACTTCATTTACATTCACGAAGACTCTACCGTCTTTTACCTGAGCAAATTTTATCTTTAAAATAACAAATCTCTGAACTTCAAGCTTTTCTTTTAACTTCATATAATCACGATCTCCCAATCTGAAAGAATAGGATCCTGAATAATCCTCCAATGTTAAGAAAGCCACTTTTTCACCACTTCGGAAGCCGTCTTTTACCACATATTCCGTAATCAGGCCGGCAACTGTATATTCTTTTCCGCCACCTCCGTTTTCTCTTTCTTTTTGTAAAGTTTTCCAGTCTTTTTTCTTTTCTTCAAACAATTCTTCCTGTTTGTTGGCAAAGGCCTGTTCTTTATAAGCATCAACTTCATCAAGATTAAGGAAGTGAAAAACACCTTTGGGTTCCGCTTTTTTCGTTACTTCTTCTATAATTTCCTCTTCTTCTCCTGCTACAATATCATCAGATACAATTTCTATTAAATCTGCAACCTCATCAACAGAATCTTTCTCTAAAATCGGAACCTCATCAACGATTATTTTAGCTTCATCGTCTTTTTCGAGTACAGCTTTTTTAGATAAACTCCCCTGCATAAACTGATATTGATATTTAAACTCATCCAGCGGATGTGCAGAAAGATAGAAACCAATGATCTCCTTTTCTTTATTCAGTTTATGCATATTCGGCCATTCCGGACAAGGCGGTAATTTTGGCTGCTCGATCTGAACTTCCTCCGCAAAATCAGCAAAAAGCGAATGTTCCATTTCATTTTTACTCTCCTGAAAACTTTGTCCGTAGCGGATCAATCTTTCGAGGTTGGTTCTTCCTGCCATATCAATATCAAAATATTGTCCTCTATGGAAAGTATCAAGTTCATCGAAAGCTCCTGCCAGAACTAAACTTTCTGCTACTCTTTTATTCATCTGAGAAGGCAAAATCCTTTCAAAGAAATCATAAATATTTTTAAATCTTCCGTTTTCCCTTTCTCTCGTAATCGCTTCACTCGGACCTTCCCCAATCCCTTTAATAGCTCCCAAACCGAAACGGATCTGTCCTTTTTCGTTTACGGAGAATTTATATTGGGATTCATTTACATCCGGACCTAAAACATCAACCCCGATACTTTTACAATCTTCCATGAACATCGTAATTGAATCCGTATTGTTAATGTTATTACTCATTACACTCGCCATATATTCAGCAGGATAATTTGCTTTTAAATAAGCCGTCTGATACGCAATGAAAGCATAACAGGTCGAGTGAGATTTATTAAAGGCATATTCTGCAAAGGCTTTCCAGTCATTCCAGATCTTTTCTAGCCGCTCTTCATCAAGGTTATTTTTTCTACCCCCTTCAATGAATTTCGGATACATTTTATTCAGAACATCGATCTGCTTTTTACCCATTGCCTTTCTCAATGTATCGGCTTCACCTTTTGTAAAGTTGGCCAATTTCTGAGACAAAAGCATTACCTGCTCCTGATAAACGGTAATTCCGTAAGTTTCCCTTAAATATTCTTCAGTTTCCGGTAAATCGTAAACAATTTCTTCGATACCATGCTTTCTGTTAATAAAGTTTGGAATATATTTAATTGGTCCCGGTCGGTAAAGGGCATTCATGGCAATAAGATCGGCAAAAACCGTAGGTTTAAGCTCTCTCATATACTTTTGCATCCCCGGACTTTCGTACTGGAAAATCCCCACAGTTCTTCCTTCTTTAAATAATTGATACGTCTTGGTATCATCCAGCGGAATCTCATCCGGATCAATATCCACACCATGTCTTGCTTTAACCAATTTCAAAGCATCTTTAATGATCGTTAAAGTTCGCAGACCTAAAAAATCCATCTTCAAAAGACCCGCACTCTCCGCTACCGAGTTATCAAACTGCGATACCAAAATATCGGCATCTTTTGCAGCAATTGTCACCGGAACCAGATTACTCACATCTTCCGGCGTAATGATGACACCACACGCGTGGATTCCCGTGTTTCGGATACAGCCTTCCATTTTTTTCGCACTTGCCAAAACATCGTGACGCGGATCATGTGGACTGTCAAGAACCAATCTCATCTCATCGACAAGCATTTGTTCTTCCGGTTTTAACTTATCATATTTAGATAAAGCTTTAGCAATGTTCATCCCCGGACTTGGAGGAATCAGTTTTGCAATATTATTAGTATCAGGAATCGGGACATCCAAAACCCTTCCCGCATCTTTGATGGCTGATTTTCCACCCAAAACGGAATACGTGATGATCTGTGCTACCTGAGTTTTACCATATTTTTCAACTACCCATTTGATAATTTTGTCCCGACCTTCATCATCAAAGTCGATATCAATATCGGGCATCGAAACCCTTTCAGGATTCAGGAATCTCTCAAAAAGGAGATCATATTTAATCGGATCAACATTCGTAATTCCGATACAGTAAGCAACAGCAGAACCTGCCGCAGAACCACGACCAGGACCAACCCAAACACCCATGTTCCGGGCTTCGTTACAGAAATCCTGTACAATTAAGAAATAACCTGGATAACCTGTATTGGCAATTACATCCAATTCGAAATCAAGACGTTCCTTAATTGCTTCAGTAATTCCAGTTTCTGAATACCTTCTTTTTGCTCCTTCATACGTTAAGTGTGTAAGATAGGCCATCTCACCACGTTTTCCTCCATCCACATCATCTTCCGGATGAATAAATTCTCCCGGAATGTCGAATTTTGGAAGGAGAACATCTCTTTTTAAAGTATAGGGTTTAAATTTTGCCGTAAATTCTTCGTAAGCTTCAAATGCATCAGGATAAGCCAGAAAAGTTTCTTTTATTTCATCTGCATTTTTAATATAATATTCTCCCGTGGCTAAACCTCTTCTCTTCCCAAAGCCTTTCCCTACAGGAGTTGTCAGTTTTTCACCATCTTTAATACAGCTTATAATATCCTGAATATTGGAATCATCTTTATTGGAATAAAAGGTTTCGTTCTGTGCTAAGATTTTGACGTTATATTTATCTGCAAAATGTAATAAAACATCGTTCAAATGCTCTTCTTCAGGTAAGTTATGATTTTGAATCTGAGCATAAAAATCATCCCCGAAAGTATCTTTCCACCATTTGAAAAGCTCCTCTCCTTTTTGTTCACCGGTATTTAAAATTGCATCCGGAATATCTCCGTGAATTCCTGATGTTAAAGCAATTAACCCTTCTTTATATTCTGCAATCACTTCTCGGCTGATCCTTGGAACCCCGAAATAGAATCCTTTAAGGAAACCAATACTTGAAAGTTTTGCTAAATTTTTATAGCCTTCAAAATCTTTCGCCAATAAGACAACCTGTGTTCTTCTATCGGGATCGTCTTTTGTAAACTGTTTTTGTTCGTAACGGTCTGAAATATAAAATTCGCAGCCAACAACAGGAATCAAAGGCTCTGAAACAGGCTCTTCTTCATTAAATTCTTCTCCCTTTTCTTCTGCTTCCTGTTTTTTGACTAAATATTCTTTATGTTTTTTGGCACGGTCACCATTCACTCCTTCTACCGCAGAGACGAACTTAAAAGCCCCCATCATATTTCCCAAATCAACCATTCCAACAGCAGGGAAATTATCATCAGAAGCTTTTTTAATCAAATCATTAATGCTTGAAGTCGCCATTAATGTTGAAAAAACACTATGATTATTGAAATTGAAATATTTACTTAAATCAATTTCATCAATGCTTCCAAAATCTTGTTGCTTTTTCTTGTTATTAAAATCTGCAACCTGCCTTCTGATAATAATATTGAAAGGCTTAATCGGATCCGGATAAAGCGTTTTAAAATAAGCCAGCTGATCTTCCGAAGTTTTTAAAACCTCAGCCGGAATCACACCGATTCTTATCATTTCGAAGAAAACCTGAGCTGTTGCATTTACATCGGCTGCCGCATTATGAGCTTCGTCAAACTTATGACCGTATAATTTCTCATAAAGTTCTTCCAATTTCGGCGGTTTATATCTCCCTCCGCGGCCACCTCCAAGCTGACAAAAATCCGTACCCAAAATCATAGTATCGGCTTTTGGCTTTTCCTGAAGGTTGTCTTTTATATTTTTTCTGTAAAATTCAGCTCCAACAATATTGTAATCAAACTCAACATTGTGCCCGGAAACAACTCTTACTCTGTCTAAAACTTTAGAAAATTCATTTAAAATTTCTTCAAGATCGCGTCCTTCTTCATTAGCAATTTTCGTTGTAATCCCGTGAATTCTCGCAGCATTGAAGGGAATATCGTATCCTTCAGGTTTTATGATGTAATCCTGATTTTCAATTAAAGTTCCGTCATCATCATGCAACTGCCACGCAATCTGAACCATTCTTGGCCAGTTTTCTGAATCTGAAAGCGGAGCGTTGAAATTCTTTGGTAAACCTGTGGTTTCTGTGTCAAAAACTAAGTACATGTAACTTTTTCTAGCTTTTAATTTTAAAAGAGAATGTAAAGTTACTTCAATTTTTTAAAATTTTATATAAGTATATGAGTAACTTATTTTCTTAACATGAAAAATTTGGCAAAAATTAAAAAAAAGATTAAAAAACTAATATTTTATTAAAAAAAAGAAATACTATCTAACAATACAAAGAATCTATTGTTATTTTTTGAAATTATTCGATAATTTATTATACATTTGTGCGCTTAATTTTATATTAATATTATCCTAAACGGTTATGAAAAAACATTTACTATTGATTAGTACATTGGCTGTAGCTTTAGTTAGCGCTCAGAATAATGATGCTTTGAAAAGAGAGTTTGAGAGACAAAACAAAGAGAATAATGTAAAGTTTGACTCTTATGTTGCGAAAATGTATGGAAATGATAAAAGTGCAGAAACACAGAAAAAGATTGAAGAATTAAGAGCTAATTTAGCTGGGTTTAGTGGAGATGTACCTAATTTTTATAAAGCTAATGATCAAAATCAGATTTTAAATAATAATGTAGATGCTCTAAATACTGCTGGTGGAGTAAATGGACTTTCTACAGCTTTCAAAGGTGAAAATATCAAATATACGATATTTGACGGAGGAAGAATCTATGCTGCACACACTGCTTTTGACAATACTACAGGTAGAATTACCAATCTAGAAGCTGCAACAAATGCTTATAGTGCTCACTCAACCGGTGTAGCAAGTATAATTGGCGCTAAGTCTTCCCCATTAACTGCTACAAGTAATGGTGTTTCGATTTCAGGAAATGCTATGGGCATTGCGGTGAATTCAACAATGGATTCATATATGTTTGCAACTACAACTTTACCTGGTAACAGCACAACAAGTACAGTGTTTGACAAAATTTTAGTAGCTCAACCTAAAATTTCAAATCACTCTTACGGAACCAATCCTGCATGGGATTATAAAACTACAGCAGATGGTTATCCAGCTAATGGATGGTACTGGGGTGGTAACTATATTTCAGGAACAAATTATGATTTACAGGGTACATATTATACAAGCGATCAAAGTTATGATGCAATCGTCTATAATAACCCGGGCTATACTATTGTAAAATCAGCAGGAAACTCTTATGGATTTGGTCCTGGATATTCAGGATCAACTACAACTTCATATTATTATAATGGTACAGGATTTACCGCATATCCAACAGGTACAGCTCCTGCTGCAAACTGTTCACAAGGTTACGACTGTATCGGTTATGGATCTTTAGCTAAAAATATTATTGTGGTAGGTGCTACAGATATCATTACAACAAACAACTTTAAATATACTGCGGCTACAGACGTAGTAAGATCAGACTATAGTAGTGCAGGTCCTAGAGATGATGGTGGTATTAAACCAGATATTGCGGCTCCAGGTACCGATATTTGGATGGCTTCGACAGCAGAAAATACTACAGGAAGTATTACATGGCAGATTAACAGTGGAACATCAATGGCTGCACCACAAGTTACCGGGATTATTGGTCTTTGGATGCAGATTTATAAATCTTTATTCAACAATACAGAGCTAAACGCAGCTGCAGCTAAAACCTTGATGGTACACTCTGCTGCAGAAGCTGGAAATGTAGGTCCAGATCCATGGTTCGGCTGGGGATATATTGATGCTAAAAAAGGAGCGGAATTACTAGTTGGAAAATCTAACAATACTGTAATTTTCAGTAATGAAACTTTGACAAGTGGAGTAACAAACTCTAAATCAGTTAAAGCATCAGGGAGTACTCCTTTAAAAGTTACAATTTCTTGGATTGACCCAGAATACAAAATCACTTCAAACTCCTGGTCAACTTTATATAATTACAGAAATTCTAGATTAATAAATGATTTAGATGTAAGAATTATCGATACTACGACTAACACAATATATTTCCCATGGAAATTAGATGCAAACAGTCCTATGACACCAGCAACCAAGGCAGATAATACAGTAGATAATGTAGAACAAGTGGTTCTAGACAACCCTGTTGCAGGCAGAACATACAGAATCGAGGTTACCAATAAAGGAACTCTTGTTAATAATGCTGCTACACCCGTATTAACTCCTCAAAATTATTCAATCATTGTAACCGGATATAATGAATTACTAGGAACTAAAGAAGCAACCAATCCAGCCAATGGAATTATAGTTGCTCCAACACTTACAAAAGACATCGTAAATGTAATAAAAGCTCCTAGAAAATCTACTTTTACAGTATATGATCTATCTGGTAAAAAATTACAAAATGGTGTAATTAATAATGAGCAAGAAGCTATCAATTTATCTGCTTATACAAACGGAGTTTACATCATTGAAGTGAAGACTGATAAAGATGTAATTTCTAAAAAAGTTATCAAAGAATAATTACTAAAAACATAGCAATTAATACAAAATACTAACACTTGTTAGTATTTTGTTTTTTTATGTATATTTGCTTCCTATGGAAAATACACTTCACGGAAAAGTTTCTCAGGATATTCTGCTAAAAGCTTACAACCACATGATGCTTGCTAAGGCAATGGCGGACATTTATGAAGAAAACAGAAATATTTGTAAATACGTTCATAGCACATCAAGAGGTCACGAAGCCATCCAATTGGCAACAGCTTATCAATTAAAAAAAGAAGATTGGGTTTCTCCTTATTACAGAGACGAAAGTATTTTGTTGGGAATAGGTTTTGAACCTTATCAATTGATGTTGCAATTATTAGCAAAAGCTGACGATCCGTTTTCAGGAGGTAGATCATATTATTCTCACCCTTCAAGCAGAGACGAAGATAAACCAAAAATTATTCATCAAAGCTCAGCAACAGGAATGCAGACGATTCCGACTGCGGGAGTTGCGCAAGGGATAAAATATATTCAGGATTTTAATTTACAACAATTCGAAAATAATCCGGTTGTTATTTGCAGCCTTGGAGATAATTCTGTAACAGAAGGTGAAGTGAGTGAAGCACTTCAGTTTTCAGCATTACATCAGCTTCCTATCATTTTCCTTGTTCAGGATAATGAATGGGGAATTTCTGTAACAAAAGAAGAGGCAAGAACTTGTGATGCTTATGATTTCGTAGCCGGATTTACCGGATTAAGCAGAATGAGAGTCGACGGAACAGATTTCGTTGAAAGCTTTGAAGCAATGAAAAAAGCTGTAGATTTTGTAAGAACAGAAAGAAAGCCTTTAGTCGTTTGCGCAAAAACAGTTTTGATTGGCCACCATACTTCAGGAGTCAGAAGAGAATTCTATAGAGATGAAGAAGACTTAACCAAACACAGAGCAAAAGATCCGGGAGAAATTCTTAGAAATCAATTGCTTGAATCTGGTGTTGATGAAGAATTATTGAAACAAATCACAAAAAAAGCTCGTTTAGAAGCAGAAGAAGCATTCGAAAGAGCTAAAAATGCAGAAGACCCAAAGCCTGAAACGGTAATGCAGCACATTTTCGCCCCGACTCCAATTACGGAAGAAGTGGGAGTTCGTGAACCTGAAGGCGGAGAAAAAATCGTAATGGTAGATGCTGCTATTCATGCTATTCAGGAATTGATGTGGAAGCATCCTGAAGCTCTTCTTTACGGACAAGATGTTGGGGAAAGAATCGGTGGAGTTTTCCGTGAGACAGTAACGTTAGGAAAAAAATTCGGAAGCAAGAGAGTTTTCAATACAGCCATTCAGGAAGCTTATATTATCGGATCTACAACAGGTATGAGCGCAGTTGGTTTAAAACCAATTGTTGAGGTTCAGTTTGCAGATTATATTTATCCAGGAATCAATCAGTTGATTACTGAAATTTCGAAATCAAGCTATTTAAGTCAGGGTAAATTCCCTGTAAGTAATATCATCCGTGTTCCAATTGGAGCTTACGGAGGAGGCGGTCCTTACCACAGTGGAAGCGTTGAAAGTATTTTAGCGAATATCAAAGGAATTAAGATCGCTTATCCAAGTAATGCAGCTGATTTTAAAGGTTTATTAAAAGCAGCCTATTACGATCCGAATCCAGTGGTAATGTTGGAGCACAAAGGTTTATACTGGAGCAAAGTTCCGGGAACTGAAGATGCAAAAACAATTGAACCTGCCGAAGATTACATCTTACCTTTCGGAAAAGGGAAAGTGATTATCGAAGCTGATAAAAATGAAACTGAAAAAGGCAGAACACTATTGGTAGTAACATACGGAATGGGCGTTTATTGGGCTAAAGAAGCTGCGAAAAACTTTAACGGAAGAATTGAAGTGATCGACCTAAGAACTTTAATTCCTTTGGATGAAGAATTGGTTTTCGAAAGAGTAAAAGCACATGGAAAATGCATCGTTTTAACGGAAGAACAACTTAATAATTCTTTTGCAGAAGCTTTTGCGCACAGAATTTCTAAAAATTGCTTCAAATATCTTGATGCTCCGGTTGAAACAATGGGATCACTGGATACTCCGGCTGTTCCGATCAACTTGGTTCTGGAAAAAGAAATGCTTCCAAATGCTGAAAAACTTTCCGCGAAAATAGAAGAAATGCTGAAAAATTAATTCAGATAAAAATAAATTAAAACCTCTAAACTATTTTAGAGGTTTTTTTATGCAATTTTTTATTATTTTTATAAGTATAAAACCTCAAGCACTAATGATTACCACAAAATTTGTCAACTATAAACAAGTTCTCGATTTATCCGGAGTTCATCTGATCTGGATTTCTGTTTGGTGCACATTAATTGCTGTTTTGTTTCACTTTTTTCATTGGCAGTGGATGACAATTCCCTGGGTTCCGGTAGCATTAATCGGAACTGCAGAAGCATTTTTGGTTGGTTTTAAAAACAATCAGGCATACGACAGACTTTGGGAAGCTCGGAAAATATGGGGTGGAATCGTAAATTCCAGCCGTTCTTTTGCATCTATGGTCTATGCTTTTAATATAGAAAATGAAGAAGTCGGGCTTTTTGATCTGGAAGACCGAAGAAAAAAAATTGTTTATCGTCATATTGCATGGCTGTATGCATTCCGGGAGCAGCTGTTGATTCCTACTGAATGGGAGCACATCAAAGCAGAAAAAGAACACTCCTATCATATTAACCATAGACGTAACAGGCTCATTAAAGCAGGATTTCCTGATTACGGAAGAACTCCTATTTTCCTTAATAAATATTTATCTGAAGAAGAGGTAGAACTTCAATCCCATTATAAAAATTTCGCAACCTATTTGGTTTCCCAACAAGCAAAAGATGTCAATGATTTAAAAAATATTAAAGCCATTTCAGACTTCAATCAAACGCAGCTACAAGCTTGTCTGAACGAACTTTATAATTTTCAGGGACAGGCAGAAAGAATTAAAAAGTTCCCTTCTCCAAGACAGTTCGCTAGTACAGCTTTTCTGTTCAATCTTCTTTTCATCATGTTGTTGCCATTAGGTTTAGTCAACGAATTTGCCAAACTTGGCGATTGGGGAATCTGGACTTCTATTCCCTTCTGCATCATTATTGGTTGGATTTATATTGTTATGGAATTGGTGGGTGATTATTCGGAAAATCCATTTGCCGGATTAATGTTTGATGTTCCGATGCTTTCTATCTGCAGAACTATTGAAATTGATTTATTACAAATGACAGGTGAAACAGAACTTCCTGATCCTATTTCATCTAAAAATGGCGTTTTAGTTTAGAAACGCTTCAAAATTCCAATTAATCAAAAGAAATCCCTTTACAAGATAATGGCAGTTGTATTTTTCACCTCAGAAATCATGAATGAACTATGCGTACTCGCAATATGCTTAATGGTAGTTAATTTGGAAAGCATAAAATTTCTGTAATCCTGCATATCCTTTACATTAATCTTCAAGATATAATCGTAATCACCACTTACATGAAAGCATTCTGTTATTTCAGGTAAATTCACCACTTCTTTTTCAAATTCAAGCACATATTCTTTCTTGTGCTGAGTCAGTTTTACATGGCACAACACGGTAAAGTTTTTATTAATTTTATCTCTATTCAACAAAGCAACATATTTTGAAATCACCCCCAATTTTTCAAGCTTTTTGACGCGTTCATATACTGCTGTTACAGACAGACCCAGCTTGTAAGATAGTTCTTTGGTGGTTTGCTTAGCATCTTCCTGCAGATATACCAGTAATTTTTTGTCTAAATCATCAAAATCCATAGTTATATTTTTGGTTAAAATTCATATTCAATACATAACTTAAACAATATTACTATATTTTTTCAATTATATAGATTTATATTCTGAAAAATTGAAATATCATTGTAAAAAACATTAGTTATTCACATTTTTATCCGTATTAAAAATCATCAAAATTATGGAGCACTTTAATGCAGCTAATGAAATCCAGGATTTACAATATTTCGGAGAATTTGGAGGAGTAAACCCCTCTATTTCAGACAGCTCAACCTATACTTTCCTTTCGGCCAAAACCATGTTTGACACTTTTGAAGGAAATGCAGATGGATGTTACCTGTATTCAAGACATTCTTCGCCGATGAATCTTTATCTTTCACAGGCACTTGCTAAGATGGAAAATACAGAAACGGCAAATGTAACAGCATCCGGAATGGGAGCAATCACTTCCGTTTTGATGCAGATCTGCAAAAGTGGAGACCATATTATTTCAAGCAGAACAATCTACGGGGGAACTTATGCTTTTTTAAAGAACTTTCTTCCTCCTTATAACATCAATACAACTTTTGTAGATATCAACAATTTTGAATCGATAGAAAATGCTATTACTCCAAGTACAAAGGTTATTTATTGTGAAAGTGTAAGCAATCCGCTTTTGGAAGTGGCCGATCTTAGAAAACTTTCTGAAATGTGTAAAAAACACAATCTAAAACTGATCGTTGATAACACTTTCTCACCATTATCTATTTCGCCTACATCATTGGGAGCGGATATTGTGATTCATTCTTTAACGAAATTCATCAATGGAAGCAGTGATACTGTAGGAGGTGTTTATTGTGGAAGTCAGGAATTCATTAATGATACCAAAAATGTAAATACGGGAGCTTGTATGTTGTTGGGACCTACAATGGACAGCTTCCGCTCGGCAAGCATCTTAAAAAACCTGAGAACCCTTCATATCAGAATGAAACAGCACAGTCACAATGCTATGTATCTTGCTGAAAAGTTTGAAAAAGACGGTTTAAGAGTTGTTTATCCGGGGTTAAAATCTCACAGAAATCATGAACTTATGAAAAGTATGATGCAGGAAGAATACGGATTCGGAGGTTTATTAACATTAGATGCAGGAACTACAGAAAAAGCAAATGAACTGATGGAAATGATGCAACAGGAAAACCTGGGTTACTTAGCGGTAAGTCTAGGATTCTATAAAACATTATTCTCATGCTCAGGAAGCTCCACTTCATCTGAAATTCCTGAAGAAGAACGTGCTGAAATGGGAATTTCTGATGGATTGATCAGATTCTCCATCGGTTTAGATCACGATATTGAAAGAACATATACGAAAATGAAAGAATGCATGATCAAAACAGGCGTTCTCAACCATGAAACTACATCCATATTCTAATTTATTGTATAAAAGCTGTTGAAATTCAACAGCTTTTATTTTTTTACCATTTATTATTCCTCAGTCATTCTGAATGAAATGAAGAATCTTTTTATTGAGATGCTTCCTTCGTCAGCATGACAAAGCGTAACTTAAATCTTATGGAAATGCTTCGGAAAAGCCTCTTCCGGTTTCATCTTTAAAACATTCAGTAAAATCCATGATTTCAGAAATCCGTAACCATAAGAAAACATTTGAATATAAGTAGATACTACAGCCATGGCCGCAATCGCTACATTTTTAGTAACAATAAGCGCATGAATCAGCACCATAAAAGTATATAAACCAAACAGAGAAAGTATAAGACCTCTACCTAACACAAAATATTCAACAAACCCTAAAACATATCCTAAAAGAAATAAGGAAGGAAATGCAAAGGAAATCTTTACATAATTAGGATGCCTTTGGTTAAGAATAGGTCTTGCACAGCCAAACTGGTAGACCTGCTTGGAAAATTTACCAAAATCCACACGGCGTTTGTGATACACTGCAATATCATCAAAAAATGCCGTTGTAAAACCGTTTTCCCAAAGCGTCATAGAAAGATCAGGATCTTCCCCGATTCTCATTTCAGAAAAACCTCCTACTTTTTCGAAAACTTCTTTTTTCACTCCCATATTAAAACTTCGGGGCTGAAATTTGGAAACCGCTTTTTTACTCCCTCTAATCCCTCCTGTCGTAAAAACCGAAGTCATGGAATAAGAAATAGCTTTTTGCATCAAATTAAAGCCCTTATGTGCTTTATCTGCTCCGCCAAAAGCATCACACGGAATTTCAAGAATATCTTTTTTGATGTTTTTGATATAATCTTTTTCCACAATCACATCGCTGTCTACAAAAACCAGCCAGTCGTTCGCTGCTCTTCTGGCTCCGTAATTCCTCGTCAAACCAGGTCCTGAATTATCTTTTCTAAAATATTTAATATCTAAAATTCCATTAAAATTTTCAATGGTAGGTTTCAGATCAATGAGCGAACCATCATCCACAATAATGATTTCAAAAGCTTTATCCGTTTGAAAAGTCAGTGAATTGAGAAGTTCGAACAACTCATCTTTACGGTTAAATATAGCAACGACAATGGAAATAGTAGGGTTCAAATCTGAAAATTTTTCAAAATTACTTATTCATAAAGGAATGAGCAAAAAGTTTTTGTCTTAATTAAACGGAAAGCGCCATAAAATAATATTTAGATTAATAAATATTTTTTATGAATTGAGCTTCATTCAATTATAAGTTCAAATCTTTCTTTTCGATTATTCAATGAAACTCTCAACAAAGTAATTTGACATTTTAAACAAATCCGAAAATCCATTGCCACTCTAACTTTGTCTCAACAAAATTTTAAAACAATTTAAAAATGAGACTTAATAATTTACAACAACCAGTCAATTCGGGATTTGATGCACAATCTACAGCGCAAGATGTTATCAATGGAATGGATCTTTCGGGAAAAACTGCAATAGTTACAGGCGGTTACGCAGGAATCGGATTGGAAACCACAAAAACTTTAGCTTCCGCCGGAGCACAAGTGATTATCCCGGCAAGAGATCTTGAAAAAGCTAAGAAAAACCTTGAAGGAATTAAAAATATAGAGATTGAAAAATTAGATTTAATGGATCCCGAATCAATCAATACTTTTGCCGAAAAATTCATTTCTTCAGGAAGAAAATTAGATTTATTAATTAATAATGCAGGAATCATGTGGGTTCCGTTACGAAGAGACAGCCGTGGAATCGAATCTCAGTTGGCAACCAATTATTTATCGCAATTTCATCTTACAGCAAAATTATTTCCAGCTCTGAAAAAAGCAAATACAGCAAGAGTAATCAGCGTTTCTTCATATGGACATCAAATGTCTCCTTTCGATTTTGAAGATCCGAATTTTGAAAATAGAGCATATCAAACTTTAGCAGGTTACGGACAATCAAAAACAGCCTGTAATTTGTTTGCCACTGCTTTGGACGAAAAAGCAAAGAAATTCAATATTAGAGCATATTCTGTGCATCCCGGTTCTGTGTATGGAACTGACCTGGGAAGAGAAGAGCCAATCGATTTGTATATCCAGATGGGAACTCACGATGAAAATGGAAAAATAAAACCTGAAGTAAAATCCAAATTAAAAACCATTCCTCAAGGCGCTGCCACAACTCTTTGGTGCGCAACAAGTCCGCTTCTAGAAAATATTGGTGGTGTATATTGTGAGAACTGCGATATTGCAGAGATTGACAACGGGCAAATTGAGCATAGATTTGATGAACCCTCAACAATAAGAGGAGTTCAATCGTATTCGATTGATTATGAAAATGCAAAAAAACTTTGGAAACTCAGTGAAGAAATGATCGGAATTAAATTCGAAGTCGAATAATTTCTTTTAAGTACATTTATCCTTGAAAATTAAAAGAAAATGGATTTTCAGATTAAATACATCACGCCGGATATTAAACTTTCCACATACGACGACAAGCTTTTTAAAACGGAGACGGTTTTTGAGTTTCACATGCTGGTCTGGTTTATTTCCGGGGAAACGAAAATTATTCAGGCAGACAAATCTTATGTTTTTAAAGCCGGAGATATTTTTCTGATCCCCAGAAATCATTTGGCAACGATCATTAATTATCCTAAAGACGGACTTCCTCATAAAGCTGTTATCATGCATCTTACCAAGGAACGGCTGAAAGATTTCTACTCCAATATTGAAATTCAGGGAAAAAATATTCGTGAAGAAGTAAAAATTCACAGCTTTAAAAAACATCCTCTCTTGGAAAGTTGTTTGGCTTCCTTAATCCCCTATTTTGAGATGCAGGAATCTTTTCCTGAAAATATTGCAGCTTTAAAAATTACAGAAGCCATCAGTATTTTAAGAGCAATTGACAGCAATATTGATCATGTTCTTGCCGATTTTGAAGAACCCGGAAAAATTGATCTTGTGAATTTTATGGAGAAAAATTATATGTTTAATATGTCTTTGGAAAGATTCGGATATTTAACGGGAAGAAGTTTATCTACTTTTAACCGGGATTTCAGGAAAATTTTCCAAACGACGCCTCAACGTTGGCTTACCCAGAAACGATTGCAACTGGCCCATTATCATTTAACTCAAAAAGATAAAAAGCCTTCGGATATTTTCATGGAAGTCGGTTTTGAAGATCTTTCACATTTTTCCTATGCTTTTAAAAAACAGTATGGATTTTCGCCATCCTTGATGAGATAAAATAAAAAAGTAGGCTAATGATTACAAAGCCTACTTTTATATTATGATTATAAACTGAAAACTATTTATTTTCTTCTAATTTATGCACTTTCTTCGTCCCCTCATACATTTCATACTGCAAAAATCTCGTTTCCAGTTTTCCGTTGAAAAGTTTGATTTTTCTTGACGGGCGAAGACCTATTTTCTTTACCGCTTCTAGATCAGAAGAAATCAGCCAGGCCAACGTATTTGGATAGTGTGTTTTGAAAGTATCTCCTATTTTCTTGTAGAAATCATCATCATTAATAGAAATTCTTTCGTCATACGGTGGATTGAAAACCATCAATAATGGGAAAAGATCTTTCTTAGATTCAAAGAAATCTTGTCTTCTAACTTCAATCACATCTTCCATTTCTGCAGCTTCGATATTTGTTCTTGCTGCATTCAACATTTTCCCATCGATGTCATACCCTACAATCTTTCCGTTAAATTCTCTTACTCTGTTGATTCTGAATTCTTTTATTTTTGCAAACAAATCAGCGTCATAATTTTTCCAGTTTTGGAAAGCAAATCCTCTTCTGAAAATCTGTGCAGGAAGATCCATCGCGATCATTGCAGCTTCAATCAATAAAGTTCCTGAACCACACATCGGATCAAGGAAATTACCCTTTCCGTCCCAACCTGCTAATTGAAGCATTCCGCTTGCCAACACTTCATTTATCGGCGCTTCTCCCTGCTCTTTTCTGTATCCTCTTTTAAATAACGGATCTCCCGAAGAATCTAAAGAAATTGTCACCAATTCTCTGTCGATATGCAAGTGAAATTTAATATCCGGATGTTTGGGCTCTACATTAGGACGTCTTTTAAATTTATCCTGAAAATAATCCACAATCGCATCTTTCATTTTCAATGTTACAAATTGAGAATGCTTGAACGTTTCGGAATTCACGGTCGAGTCAATCGCAAAAGACTGATCCACATCCATAAAGTTTTCCCATTCCATTTTAAACAATCTGTCATAAAACTGATGCTGATTGAAAGCTTTAAATTCATGAATCGGAACCAAAATTTTCAACGCTGTTCTTGCAGAATAATTAACTTTATATAAAAAGCCCAAATCACCTTCACAATTTACTGCACGATTTTTCACTTCAACATTTCTTCCACCCAATTTTTTCAGTTCTTCTGCCAAAATCTGTTCCAGTCCGAAGAACGTTTTTATCTGTATTTGTATATTATCTATATCCATAAGTAATTATTAAAAGTGTTAAAGAATTAAAAATTAAAAGATTAGGTATTCATTTTTTCAATCAATTGAACCTTTCAATCTTTCAATGTTAAAATACTTTTCCTTTTACCGCACAAATTTAGTTATTTTTGTATTATGGAATGGTTTGAATCTTGGTTTGATACCCCTTATTATCATTTGCTTTATAGTAACAGAGATTATACTGAAGCAGAAAATTTTATCACAAAACTTACAAAAGAGCTTCAGCTCCCTGCATCAAGCACTATTATCGATCTTGCTTGCGGAAAGGGAAGACACTCAGTTTTTCTTAACAAATTAGGCTATGAAGTACTCGGTTTAGATCTTTCTAAGCAAAGTATAGAGCATAACAAGCAGTTTGAAAATGAAACTTTACATTTTAAAGTTCATGATATGAGAAATGTCATTGATTCAAAACCTGTAGATGCTGTTTTCAATCTGTTTACCAGCTTTGGCTATTTTGATAACGAGAAAGATGACAGAAGTGTTTTTCAATCGGTATATGATTCTTTAAAACCGAATGGTTTTTTTGTTTTAGATTATCTGAGTGAGGAATTTGTAAGAGAAACGTTGGTTCCTGAAATGGTAGTACACAGAGAAGGGATTGATTTTAATATTACAAAAAAGATTGAAGGAAGACATATCATTAAAGATATTCGTTTTGAAACAGAGGGGAAATCTTTTCATTTTTTTGAAAAAGTAAAACTGCACACATTAGAAACCATAAACTCCTATGCAACAGAATGTGGCTTTGAAAGGATAAAAATCTGGGGAGACTATCAACTTTCTGAGTTTAATGCTGAAAAATCACCTCGTTGCATCAATTTATTTAAGAAAAAATAATGATTACAGTACTTTTACTGATTTTAAGTGTCATAACCGGAGTATTTTTAGGAAAACATTTCGGTAAAAAAGAGAAACTTGCAAAAAATTTATTGATTTTAAGTGCCGGTTTTTTAATTACGATCTGCTTAAATGAAGTTTTCCCTCAAGTATATACTGCTGAAGCAGGCAGTAGCTTGGGAATTTTTGTAATTGGCGGTGTTTTGTTACAAATGATTTTGGAAGCTTTAACCAAAGGATTTGAACATGGCCACTTTCATCACCATAATGACCATAATATCCTTCCCGTTGCCTTAATGGTAGGATTGTTCATTCATGCTTTTATTGAAGGAATTCCTTTAGCCAATGAAGAACACGAATTGTCACCTTATCTTTTAGGAATTGTTTTTCACAATCTTCCTATCTCTTTTATTTTGGGAGCATTTTTATTTAATAGAAAAGAAGGAAAGGAAAGCAAATCAACAACTTCTTACCCATCACTTTTGATTGTGGCTTTATTCGCACTGGCGTCCCCAATGGGAATGTTGTTGGGTAATTACTTCAACCCGGATTTACAGCCTTATTTCTTAGCGATTGTAGGAGGAATCTTCTTACATATATCTTCTGTAATTATATTTGAAAGCAACAAAAACCACAATATCGATTGGGTAAAAATCGGATTAGTGATTTTAGGAGTTTCCCTGGCTTTGGTCATGCATCTTTTTCATGATCATTCCCATGTTGGCCACCCTCATTAATATTAGCTATTAAGAGTTATTATAACAATCTTGAAGAGCCTTTAATTATTAAATCTAAATAATTAAAGGCTCTTATTTTTTTATTTATTCTCTTAAAGTTTACACCAATAAAAAGCTCCGAAGTAAATTCGGAGCCTCAATTTAATCACTCATCACACAATCTGGAAATTAGAATTTCCATCCTAATGTAATAAAGAAGTTGTTAAAAGTATTTTTCACTTCAGATACTGCGTAGCTTTCATTAGCTACATCAAAGTCTGAAGAACTATATCCTGTAGAATAGTAAGGATTTCCTGAAATCACCTTACCATATAAGAACGGGTTGTTATATTTTGAACTTATATTCTGATAAGAAGCATCTATATAAAAAGCACCAAAATCATATCCTAAACCTAATCCGAAAGTATTTCTTTCACCTAATGTCCAGTTATTATAGTTGGTATTACCAACTGTTCCAGCATTAGAATAAGCACTCACTGCACCTGAATCGAATGGGCTAGAAGCATAAGAATACCCACCTCTTAATCTAAAGGCTTTAATTCTGTATTCTGCTCCTACTCTTACTTCAGAAAGGTTTTTGTAGTTATCTGCAAAGAAGTTATTAAGCTCTTTATCTGCATCTATTTCTTCTTTGTATTTAGGCTTTGTAATTCCTAATGTATAGTCTACGTTGAAAGAAAGATTTTTACTCGGAACATAAGCACCACTTACGGTTGCTTTCATAGGACTTCTAAAGTTCACCGTTTCGCTGAATGCTGAAGACCCCATATATCCCTGATTATCCAGACTGTATTCTGTATACACTCTGTCCATTCTCCACCAGGTAGGTGTTTCAATGGTAGCTCCTAATCTTAATTCCTTACTTACTTTTCCAATTACCCCGAATGAAGCAGAAAAACCATTTGATTTCTCAGTATATGGAGTGTATTGTTTATCGTAAGAAGAAACTGAATTGTCTAGATCAAGACCAAATGCTGCAGTATCCCATTGCTCAACATCTGCGTAGTGAAAATTAAGACCGGCACCGAAGTATAAATAGTTTTCATAATTCGCACCTACCCCGATATTCATCTTAGATTTTGTTCCGTATCTGTTATAGGCATGTCCTAAGTAAGTCAGGTTTCCGGTAACAGGATTATTATTAGAATCAACAAGATCTTTTTGAATAATTATATTTGAATTCCCTGGAGATTCAACATAGTTTTCAATAGACTGATTGGAGAAATTAACCCCAACGTTTACAAACTTCCAACCACTTTCTGTCATCAGCTGAAACGCTGCTATTCCTCCTACATTTCCAATATCTACTTTATTAATATTATAATCTATTGAAGAACCGGCCAATGAGCTCTTGTTTTTGTTATTACTAATGGAAAGTGTTGCGGAAACATCTCCCGAAATAGCAACTCCTAAACCAGCAGGGTTGGTAAGCAAAGAACTTGCATCTCCCCCTAAAGCTCCATTAGAACCAGCCATTGCGTTAAATTTTGAAGAACCAAACATCGTAGTATTCGAATATACATCGATGGAATTCCTTAAGATCGAAATATCCTGAGCCTGCGCAAAAAATGCAGCAGAAATACTCATTACTATTAAAGATTTTTTTAACATTATTTTTTTAAATAGTTATTAATTTTTATTATCTACCGCCTCTGAAGCCTCCGCCTCCGCCACCGGATCTGAAACCTCCGCCTGAAGATCCGCCAGATCTGAAGCCTCCGCCGTTAGAGTTGTTGAAACCACCGCTGTTATTTCTGAAACCTCCGTCATTCATTCTTGGCTGAGATTGTTGAGGATAGTTGTTATAGTTTGGTCTTGGCTGTGAATTCTGATTACGGAATCCTCCCTGGTTTCTAAATCCACCATTATTATTGTTAGGTCTGAAGCCTCCGTTATTTCCATTATTATTTCCTCTGAAACCTCCAGTATTTCCATTTCTGAAGCCTCCATTATTTGAATTGACATTGTTTCTGAAACCTCCTCCTGAATTTACACCATTTCTATTTCCAAATCCTCCATTGTAGCTGTTATACAGTCTTCCGTCTGCTCCTCTTCTTTTATAAGGTACTGCATAGTATCCACCATTCCAGCCCCAGTATGGGCTTCCGTAATAACCACCCCAATATGGGTTATAACCACCCCATCCCCAAGGAGAGTATCCCCAAGAATTCCATCCATTCCAGCCCCAAGAGCTTCCCCAACCCCATGAAAGGCCAAAGTTCCAGCCCCATCCGCTGTTCATACCCCAATATGGGCTATAATAACCACCCCATCCCCAAGGATAACCCCATCCCCAAGAATTGTCGTAGTAGTTAGTTTGAGAACCGGCAAAAGCTCCCCAATCGGAGTCTGTCGCATTATTATTTGTATTCCAGTTATAATCATTCCAAGAATCATATCTTCCTTCCTTAGAATTAGCTTCTGCATTTTGGATTGTACTTGATTCCTGATTGTAGTCGTAATACTCTCCTACTCTGTTTCCGCCATCATTTATAATCACTCCTTCCGGTAGTGTATCTTTATTGGGATCATAATAAACCCCGTCTGTCTCACTATAGCCACCCATTTGAGCGCCACAAGACACGAGTAATAATCCGCCTGCTATTGCTAAAATTCCTTTTGATTTTAACATACCAAGCAAATTTTTATGTATATTTCTTTTCATGATAACGTAAAAATTTTTAATTTAAATTATATTTGCAATCTGTACTAAAAATGTACCAAAACCCATGTACAAATATCTATCAAAAATAGATTTTTATTTTTAGATAACAATAATAAAAAAAAGTTAAAAAAATCAAAAAAAATAATGGCAAAATTAACCTCAAGAAGCGAAGATTACAGCAAATGGTATAATGAGTTGGTGGTAAAAGCAGACTTAGCTGAAAACTCAGGAGTAAGAGGTTGCATGGTAATAAAACCATACGGCTATGCAATCTGGGAAAAAATGCGTGATGAAATGGATAAAAAATTCAAAGAAACAGGTCACGTTAATGCTTATTTTCCACTTTTTGTGCCCAAGAGCTTATTTGAGGCTGAAGAAAAAAATGCTGAAGGTTTTGCCAAAGAATGTGCCGTGGTTACCCACTACAGATTAAAAACAGATCCCGATAATCCTTCAAAACTAATTGTAGATCCGGATGCAAAATTGGAAGAAGAACTGATCGTTCGCCCAACTTCTGAAGCAATTATCTGGAACACCTATAAAAACTGGATTCAGTCTTACAGAGATTTACCAATATTGATTAACCAATGGGCAAACGTTGTTCGTTGGGAAATGAGAACACGTCTTTTCTTAAGAACAGCAGAATTCTTATGGCAGGAAGGTCACACGGCTCATGCTACCAAAGATGAAGCTGTAGAAGAAGCTGAAAAAATGAATAAAGTATATGCTGATTTCGCAGAAAATTTCATGGCAATGCCTGTAGTTCAAGGATTAAAAACTCCTTCTGAAAGATTTGCAGGAGCTGATGAAACGTATTGTATTGAAGCCTTAATGCAAGACGGAAAGGCACTTCAGGCCGGAACTTCTCACTTCTTAGGTCAGAATTTCGCGAAAGCATTTGATGTAAAATTCACCAACAAAGAAGGTAAAATTGAACATGCCTGGGCAACATCTTGGGGAACTTCAACCCGTTTGATGGGAGCTTTAATTATGACGCACTCTGATGATTTCGGATTGGTATTGCCTCCAACTTTGGCACCGATTCAGGTAGTGATTGTTCCTATTTTTAAAGGGGAAGAACAATTAGAACAAATCAGTGAAGTGGCTTTAGATATTCAGACTAAATTAAGAGCAAAAGGAATTTCTGTAAAATTCGATAATGACACCCAGAACAAACCAGGATGGAAATTCGCAGAATATGAATTAAAAGGTGTGCCTGTAAGAATTGCAATGGGACCAAGAGACTTGGAAAACAAATCTGTCGAAATTGCAAGAAGAGATAATCTAACGAAAGAAGTTCGTTCAATTGAAGGTTTAGATTCTTATATTGAAGAATTATTAAAAACAATTCAACAAGATCTATACACCAAAGCTGCTAACTTCAGAAAAGACAACATTACAAAAGTTGATACTTATGAAGAGTTTAAAAAGGTTTTAGAAGAAAAAGGAGGGTTCATCTATGCACATTGGGACGGAACTGCTGAAGAGGAAGAGCAAATTAAGGATGAAACAAAGGCAACTATTAGATGTATTCCTTTGGATGATGATATTGAAGAAGGAGTTTCATTAATCTCAGGAAAACCATCTACGAGACGAGTTTTATTCGCTAAGGCATATTAGAATTAACGCAATAAATTTAATAAATCTTTAAAAATTCACGTGATTTTTAAAGATTTATTTTTGATTTTATCATTTGAAGATATTTTTTTATAAATTTATAACACATTAATCTCAAAATAATTTATTATGTCTTTAAATGTCATTGATTTAATTAAAGGACAATTAGGTCCGGCTTTAGTATCTCAGGCTGCAGCGCAGTTTGGAGAAAGCGAATCAGGTATTTCAAAAGCAATTGGAGGTTTACTACCTGCTATTGTTGGTGGACTAGCGAACAACTCGGATAACCCCGCCGTTCTGAATGCAATCACCAATGCCTCATCAAGCGGAATTTTGGGAAATTTATTGGGAGGATCTTCTGATAATTCTATTATTTCAAATCTTTTGTCCTCCATTTTTGGTGACAAATTGAGTGGATTAGTTAATTCGATAGCAACTTTTGCTGGGATCAGCAGCAATTCATCAAGCTCATTACTCAACTTAGTAACAGGAGCCACTGTAGGTACTATCGGAAAATATGCAGCAGATAACAACTTAGGACAATCAGGAATTTCAAGTCTGTTAAACGACCAGAAAGGGATTGTTTCTTCACTATTACCTGCAGGTTTATCTTTAGCCTCATTAAACATAGGAGACTGGGCAAAAGGATATAAGTTTGACAATGATAATGACGCTATAAAAACTGCTGCTGTAGAAGAGCCTAAAGTAGATGTTACCAGAAGTACAACTCCTACAGAAACTTATTCTCAAGGAAATAATGAGGGAGGCGGATCTATCTGGAAATGGCTTCTTCCTCTGTTATTATTAATTGCAGCAGCCTATTTCATCTGGAAGCAGTGTGAAAAGAAAAAGACAACTACCACACTAACGACTACAGACTCTACCACCGTAACTAGTGACAGCACGGCTACTATTACCCCTTCAGATACTACAGTAACGACCGTTACCAAAGTTGATGAAAATATTGATCTGAACGGAACATCTTTAAAAGGGTATAAAGGAGGTATGGAAGATCAAATGATCGCCTTTTTGAAAGCTGATGGCTATAAAAATGCAGCCAATGATGAGGCTTTGAAAGACAAATGGTATGATTTTGACCACGTAAACTTTAAAATAGGAAGTGCAGATCAACTGGAAGCCGGTTCAGAAGGACAACTTCAAAACTTGGTGACTATCTTAAAAGCTTTCCCTGAAGCAAAAATCAAAATCGGAGGATACACAGATAAAACAGGTGACGAAGCTAAAAACCTAAAATTATCTGCTGACAGAGCCAACTTTATTAAATCTTGGCTTGGAAAACAAGGAGTCGGAGCACAAGTAATTGCTGCAGACGGATACGGAAGTAAGTTTGCCACAGTAGATGCAAGTGCTTCTAATGAAGCCAGAGCCGTAGACAGAAAAATGGCTGTAAGATTCGCAAAATAAAATCTTTAGAATCTATAAAAATAAAATCCCGAAAAGTTTTTTTCGGGATTTTTTCATATCCTTAATTTGTTATTTTGATATATTTAATTAAATTTGTTAGTCATTTCTAACATTTATGAATTTTAATTTAAAAAGCGCTTGGCGAAAAGATAAAACCTCTCATTCCTTATCAGAAGTTTATGCTTCTGTAAAAGTTCCCAAAAATGCCAGATTTTGGAGAAAATATCTTGCCTTTGCTGGTCCGGGTTTAATGGTTGCTGTAGGATATATGGATCCGGGAAACTGGGCAACAGATATTGCGGGAGGAGCACAATTTGGATATACTCTGCTTTCGGTAATTTTAATCTCTAATATTTTTGCAATGGTTTTACAACATTTGTCTGTAAAACTAGGGGTAGTTGCAGAAAGAGATTTAGCGCAGGCTTGCCGCGATCATTTCAGCCCGACAACCAACGTCATTCTCTGGATTTTTTGTGAAATTGCCATTGCGGCATGTGATCTCGCAGAAGTGATAGGATCTGCGATAGCTTTGAACTTATTATTCGGAATTCCTTTAACATGGGGAATTGTGATCACCACTATTGATGTACTTCTCATTCTTTTGCTTCAGTCAAAAGGGTTTCGGTGGATCGAAAGTATTGTGGGCGGATTGATCTTTATAATTCTGGCTTGCTTTGTTTATGAGCTGGTCATATCACAACCCGCAATCAATGAAGTTTTAGGAGGCTTGGTTCCAAAAGCGGAAATCATTCAAAACCCGGCAATGCTTTATATTGCCATTGGAATTTTAGGAGCAACTGTAATGCCTCACAACTTATATTTACATAGCAGCATTGTTCAAACAAGAGATTATGATCGAACAAGAGAAGGGAAAAAGGAAGCGATAAAATTTGCTACGTTAGATAGTACAGTTTCGCTGATGCTTGCTTTTTTCATCAATGGAGCCATTTTGATTTTAGCAGCAGCAACGTTTCATATTACAGGCAATAAACATGTTGCAGATATTCACGATGCTTATCAAATGCTGACTCCCATTTTAGGAGCTTCAATGGCAAGTATTGTCTTTGCCATTGCATTATTAGCTTCCGGACAAAATTCGACGTTAACAGGAACTCTTGCCGGACAAATCGTAATGGAAGGTTTTTTAAATATCAGATTAAAACCTTGGTTGAGAAGATTAATTACAAGATTAATTGCCGTAATTCCAGCTTTAATTGTAACGATCTTATACGGAGAAAAAGGAACGACGGAATTATTAGTGTTGAGCCAGGTCATTTTATCCATGCAATTAAGTTTTGCCGTTGTCCCGTTGGTCATGTTTACGAGCGATAAAGCTAAAATGGGAGAATTTGTAAACAAACCTTTTATGAAAACTTGCGTTTGGATTATTTCCTTCATTATTATTATTCTGAATCTTTATCTTTTGTATCAGACATTTTTCGGAGCTTAAGTTTGAATTGTGAATTGATTTTATTGGAAAATTAACGATTTGCCATTGACTAATAGGCTTAATCTATTTTTATGCCTAAATGTCACGCTTTTTCCTTTGGCAGAATCTTTGCGAATAAAAAGGAAAATAAAGATTGAATTATGGAAAATCAGGATATTAACGAAGAAAGCATCAATAATCAAGAAGATACGAAGATTCAGAATGAAGCAACATCTGAAGACAATGTGACAGCTCAACCTACTGCAGAGGAACTTTTGGCAGAAGAGAAAGACCGTTACATCAGATTGTACGCTGAATTTGAAAACTATAAAAAAAGAACCAGCAAAGAGAAAATGGAATTCTTCCAATATGCCAATCAGGATATGATGGTTTCTATGCTTGGGGTTTTAGATGATTTCGAAAGAGCGATTAAAGAAATTGCTAAAAACGGAAATCCTGCCGATCTACAAGGCGTTGAATTAATTTACAATAAATTCAAAAATAAACTGACTGAGAAAGGATTAAAAGCAATGGAAGTAAAAGCCGGAGACAGCTTTAATGTAGATTTCCATGAAGCGATTACTCAAATCCCTGCCCCGTCAGAAGATTTGAAAGGAAAAATCGTAGACGTAATCGAAACAGGATATACTTTAGGAGATAAAGTAATTCGTTTTGCAAAAGTAGTAACAGGAAATTAAAAATATAAGCAATAAATAATGGGTAATAAGCAATTTTTGAATATTACCCATTATTCATTACTAATTACCCATAAAAAAGATGTCAAAAAGAGATTATTACGAGGTTCTTGAGATCAGCAAATCTGCATCGGCCGACGAAATAAAAAAAGCATACCGTAAAATGGCTATCAAGTTTCACCCAGATAAAAATCCGGGTGATAAAGAAGCTGAAGAAAAGTTTAAAGAAGCAGCAGAAGCTTATGAAGTTCTGAGTGACGAACAAAAACGTGCAAGATACGATCAGTTCGGTCATGCAGGAATGGGCGGAAACGGCGGCTTCGGAGGCGGTGGTTTCGGCGGCGGAATGAACATGGAAGATATTTTCAGCCAGTTTGGAGATATTTTCGGTGGCGGATTCGGAGGTTTTGGCGGCGGCGGTGGCCGTCAGCAAGTGAAAGGTTCTAATTTAAGAATCAGAATCAAGCTGAACCTTGAAGAAATGGTAAACGGAACGCAGAAAACCATTAAAGTTAAAAAAATGAAGGTAGCAGAAGGTGCTACTTCAAAAACCTGTCCTACTTGTGGAGGTTCCGGAGTTCAGATGAAAGTTATGAACACCATGTTCGGTCAAATGCAGACTCAGACTACTTGTGGAACTTGTCAGGGAATCGGTAAAGTTGCCGATAAAATTCCGGCAGGAGCCAATGCACAAGGTTTGATAAAAGACGAAGAAGAAATCACAATCAATATTCCGGCAGGAGCAAGAGACGGAATTCAGCTTAATGTAAGAGGAAAAGGTAATGATGCTCCTTTCGGTGGTATTCCGGGAGATCTATTAGTGATTGTAGAGGAAGAAGTAGATAAAGTAATCAAGAGAGAAGGTGATAATCTTCATCAGGAATTATATGTTTCTTTTGCTGAAGCCGCTTTAGGAACGAAAAAAGAGGTTCCTACCGTGGGCGGAAAAGTAAAAATTACTGTAGATGCAGGAACTCAGTCCGGAAAAATCTTAAGATTGGCAGGAAAAGGACTTCCAAGTATCGACAGCTATGGTAAAGGAGATATGTTCATCCATATCAATGTCTGGACGCCACAAAGATTAACAAAAGAACAGAAAGAGTTTTTTGAAAATCAAATGAATAGCGGAGAAATGGTTGCAGAACCCTCCGGAAAGGAAAAAACGTTCTTTGATAAAGTGAAAGATTTATTCAACTAAAATATAAAGAGACTTAAAAACTAAGTCTCTTTTTTTACAATTATTTTCCATTCACATAAAGCATTTTCCTTAATAAAATCAGAAAACAGGGCGGGCTTCAATTCTTGAAGCCCGCCCTTTCATTATTTATTTATCAAATTTCTATTTTCTTTTAACTAAAGAAACAGCTCCTTTTCCTATTGTGAAAAGAGCAACAGCGATCAGTCCTCCTGAAAGCCCTAAGATCACCTCTTTTAGAACTTTAAGAATTCCATCCGACCAAGACTCTAAAAAGTGGTGAAGAAATTCTACTCTATGTGCAAAAATACCTCCTGCTACCATAATCAACGCAATGGTACCGATCACTCCTAAAGCTTTAATCACAATTGGCAAAGCTTTTACCAATAAATGCCCAAGCTTACCAAAGAAGCCTTTATCATTACTTTTCTTAATCAATTTAAAACCGGCATCATCCATTCTTACAATCAAAGCAACAATTCCGTACACTCCTACTGTTGCAATAAATGCAACAAAGCTTGTTACCAGGATCTGGGTAATAAAAGGGTGTTTTTCTTCCAGCACCGTTCCCAAAGCAATGATTACGATCTCAATTGATAGAATAAAATCTGTAGTAATGGCAGATTTTACTTTTGTTTTTTCTATCTCCTCATCACTTTTATCGTCTTCTACAATTTCTTCCACCACTTCATGACCTTTTTTATCACGATGAAAAAGAAACTCAATAATCTTTTCAACCCCTTCAAAAGATAGATACAGCCCTCCTAAAATCAATATATAATTGATTGACGGAGCATACAACCAGTTCAGTAAAAATACAACAGGCAGAATGATCAATTTATTGATAAATGAACCTTTGGTGATTGCCCACAGTACAGGAATTTCTCTTGAAGAAAGAAAACCTGTTGCTTTTTCAGCATTTACGGCCAGATCATCTCCTAAGATTCCTGCTGTTTTCTGAGTGGCTATTTTACTGGTAACCGCCACATCATCCATCAAAGCTGCAATATCATCCAAAATCGCAAAAAAACCAGATGCCATAAAATTTTAATCTTTTTTTAATGATTGTTAAGGAACAAAAATAATTATTTAATTCGACTTATTCTATGATTATTAAAGCTTTTAAGAGAATTTAAAACAAATTATAGATTTAACAGCCGGAAATTTATTTTATCAAAAAAGAGACTTTAAGCAATCTTTCATGAAATTTTTACTTTATCTTTTGCATTCACATTTCAAGTTTCACATCTGCTTTCAGTAATTGACCTGCATACAATGGAAGTTGTAAAAAAAACTGGATATTGGAGGAAAACCGGATACCATGTGGTAAAGTAGCATTGAATAATTTGTATATTCGTTAAAAATCTCCTGAAATAAAGATATGAATTTCACAAAACTTGTCCCAAATGTTTTCTATAAGGACATCAACAAGGGATTAAAAATTTTTGTTGATTGTCTTGAATTTGAGATCGGCCATAGTGAGCTCGATGCTTATCAGCCTTTTTGTGTGTTGGAAAAAAATGGATTAAGAATTAATCTTTTCCAAAATGAAGAATTTGCAGAAAAAGATCATCCCGAATTCCGTTTGGTCACTGAAAACATTGAGGAAGTCTACGAAAAAGTAAGCAAAAATTTTCCGGAATTGTTGCATCCCAATTTAAGCACTATCACTTTAAGACCTTGGAATGCCAAAGAATTTGCACTAATGGACGAACAGATCGGAATCATCATTCAACAATGGTAAAAATCATCTCCTAAAATGTAATTTTTCACCTCAAATTTTCTGTAAATTTATTCCATGAAAAAGCTGATTCTTAACTACCATTACTTTATTTTAGGATTAATTGGCTTTGTTTTAAGTTCATGCAATACAAGAAAATTCAAAGTTTGGGTGGGAACGTATAATGAACAGAAAATCTACAACTTAAAATACGGGGAACATCAACGTCAGAAAATGGATGTTTTTCTTCCTTCTGATTATCCCGAAAACTCTCCCGTTGTTCTGATCGTTCATGGTGGAGCCTGGACGTTGGGAAAGAAAGAACACATGATCCAGATTCAGAAAATGCTTTTTAAGAATAATATTCCAAGCATCAATATGAATTACAGACTGGTTTCAGAATCAAAAAAAATCACCTATAAAGAACAGCTTGAAGATATTCGTTCTGCAATTACAAAATTCAATTCTTTAGCTCAAAAAGCAGAGCTTCAACCTGATAATTATGTTCTTTTAGGAGAAAGTGCAGGAGGACATTTGGCGTTGCTGTATGGTTACCAGAATCCTGAGCAGATTAAGAAAATCATTTCATTAAGCGGTCCTACAGATTTTTATTCACCGGAATATTTACATTCTTTTTATTCAAAATATTCTTCTCCAACGATACAAAAAGTGGTGGGTACAAAATTTCATCGTGAAAACCTGTCAGAAGAATTTAAAAAGGCAAGTCCGATTGCTAATATTTCTAATGTCCCGACTTTATTATTTCAGGGGAATCAGGATCTTTTAGTGAATCAGAGACAAGGTTTAGCATTAGATTCTGCTTTATCAGCTCAGAATATTCCTCACAAACTCGTTTTTATGAAAAATACTGGACACACGCCGAGATTTTTTAGTAAAAAGAAAAGAGACAGCATCATCTATCCCAATATTCTGGAATGGATTAGAAAATAGTTTTTTGTCATTCTGACGAAGGAATCTCTTTGCATTATTAAGGCAGATTTTGTTTATTGATAGATTCTTCAATCCGCTTTGCTGCTTTCAGAATGACAGTGTCTCAATAACATTTGACAATATTCCGCAAAAAAATAACCCACTCTAAAAGAGCAGGTTACTAATATATTTAAAATGAAGTTCTATTTATTATCTTCGTCAAAGTCATGATTCTCATATTTTGAAAAGTCTTCTTTCTTTCCAAATAAAAACTTCCCGATAACCGGTACTGTTGTTATTAAAACAATGACAATAATAATAAGTTCCAGTTTCTTTTTAAGATCAATTCCAAACTGATCCATAAACAACTTATCTAAATAATGTCCTGCAAAAATCAACAGAAACGACCATAAAACAGCTCCAATAATATTATCTCTTAAGAACGCTTTTTTATCCATTTTCACAATTCCTGCAATAATGGGAGTAAAAGTTCTTACCACAGGTAAAAATCTTGCCATAATAATCGCTAAAGCCCCATTTTTCTCGAAAAAATCATGAGCCTGATATAAATGTTTTTTCTTGAAAAGCATCGTATCCTGTTTTTTGTACAAAGCAGGACCTGCCTTACGTCCAAAATAGTATCCGATTTCGTTCCCAATAATTGCAGCAAAAGCCACTGCAGAAGCTAAAATAGTTGTATCTAAGAAGTCACTTCCTGTAGAACCAAAGGTTTCTGAAATAATTTTCACGGCATAAATTCCGGATACGAAAAGCAGTGAATCACCGGGAAGGAAAAACCCTACAAATAATCCCGTTTCTGCAAAAATAATGAACAAAATAAGCCAAAAACCCCCATTATTTATATAAAATTCCGGGTTTAATAAATCCTTCCAGCTATTGAAATCTTCCATAAGTATTGATGTGTAACAAAAATAAGCTTAATAAAATTCAAAAGGAAATATATTAGCATATTTTAACGAAAATTCAGATCTGATTTTTACAGGTCAAGATCGTCTTCTGAAATTGCCGTTCCATCGGCCATCAGAAATGCTTTCAGGAATGGCGTAAGATTTCCGTTCATTACAGAATCTACATCCGAAGTTTCATAGCCTGAACGTACATCTTTTACCAGTTTATAAGGGTGCATCACATAGTTTCTGATCTGACTTCCCCACTCGATCTTCATTTTATTGGCTTCAATTTCGTTACGGGCTTTCATACGTTCTTCCAGTTCCATTTCATATAGTCTTGAACGAAGCAACTGCATTGCTTTTTCTTTATTCTGAAGCTGTGAACGGGATTCTGAGTTTTCAATGATAATTCCTGTAGGTGCGTGACGAAGACGAACAGCTGTTTCCACTTTGTTTACGTTCTGCCCTCCTGCTCCGGAAGACCTCATCGTTTCAAATGAAATATCTGCAGGATTAATATTAATTTCAATGGTATCATCTACCAAAGGGTAAACATAAACGGAAACAAAACTTGTATGACGTTTTGCATTAGAATCAAAAGGTGAAATTCTTACCAGTCTGTGCACTCCGTTTTCTCCCCTCAAATAACCGAAAGCAAATTCTCCTTCAATCTCTAAAGTCACTGTTTTTACTCCCGCAACTTCTCCTTCCTGGAAGTTTAGTTCACGGATTTTATACCCTTGTTTTTCAGCCCACATGGTGTACATTCTCATCAGCATAGAAGCCCAGTCACAACTTTCCGTTCCACCCGCTCCTGCTGTGATCTGTAATACCGCAGAAAGCTCGTCTCCTTCATTAGAAAGCATATTTTTGAACTCGAGATCTTCTATTTTCTCCACCAATTGAGGAAAAACTTCATCCAGTTCTTTTTCAGAATCCGGATCTTCTTTAGCAAAATCCATTAAAACCTGTAGATCTTCAAACTGAGTATTGATCTCATCATACGCTTCAACCCATTTTTTCTTGGAACGAAGCTGCTTTAAAAATGCTTCAGCCGTTTTCGGATTGTCCCAAAACTCTGGTGCTGCCGTTTTTTCATCATCATTAGCAATTTCTATTTTCTTTTTTTCGATCTGTAGGTATTTATATAAATCTTCAATCCTTGATTGAATTTCTTTTATCTGGTCGTTGTTGATCACGATTGTTTATTTTTGGCAAAAATACGGATATTTGTGTTAAGGCAAAGACTATTTTACCTATATAAAAAGGACAGATCCTTCGGCTTCGCTCAGGATGACATTGCTAATACTAACTGTTAAAAACACATTTAATAATTTACCGTGTTATCCTGAGCAAAGCCGAAGGATCTCTTAAATCATTTCAGTGATAACTTCTCCAATTTTCGGAGCTAGTGCCACTCCCATTCCTGAAAGTCTTACTGCACAGAATTGTCTTTCGGAAACTTGTTTTATAATAGGAGTTTTTTCTGATCCCATTGCCATAATTCCGGACCAACGCATAGAAACTCTAACATTCTGATTGGGTACAATTACTTCTTTTAAAAAGTTTTCCAAATGGTTTTGCAGAAATTCTGTGGTTTCAAAAGCAGTCGTTTCTTCTGTTTTAATATCCTGATTTCGTCCGCCACCTAATAAAATTCTGTTTCCAAGATTTCTGAAATAATAGAATCCTTCATCATAATGGAAAGTTCCTTTTAGTTTTAAATTTTCAATGGGTTCGGTTACAATAATCTGTCCTCGAGCCGGAATAATTTCTTCTTCTTTCAAAAATCTGGAAGCAAAAGCATTGGTACAATGAATCAATTGATTCGATTTAACGGAAAGTTCTTCTGTAAGCTTTATTTCAACTTCAGTTACATTTTCAACCATATTTTCCACTTCAGTTCCAAATAGAAATTCAACTTTCAACTCATGACATTTTTCTAATAATCTCTGGAGTAATTTTCCGGAATGTAAACTTCCTTCACACGGGTTTTCAATTAAATATTCAGATTTTCCGAGTCCGAATTCTTTAATTTTATCTTGATTTAAAAAGTATGTTCTTTCTATTCCTGTAATGGCCTCCAACTTTTCATTAACCTCATCAATTCTCTGTAGTGGTTCATCATTATTAAGAATTTCAAACCCTCCGTTTAATTCAAAATCAATTTCAGAACTTTTAAAATAGGACTGAATCTTCTGCAAACCGTCATACCTCATCTTTACGAGATTCAATGTTTTTTCCCAACCCATTTTCTCAGCATCGGCAAGTACTTCAGTTAAACTTCCAAAACATGCAAAGCCCGCATTTCTCGTCGAAGCTCCCAACGGAACCGAATTTCGTTCAATAATCAACACTGATTTTTCAGGATATTTTTCTTTGATTGAGATCGCAGTCCATAACCCTGTAAAACCAGCTCCGATAATTATTATATCCCGTTTTCTGTAAAATGTTTCAAGTTCCCAAACACTGATCATCACGAATTATAAGTGATTAATTATGAATTAAACTTTACTTTTATTTTCATTTTCCCCTTCTTCTCCGTTATGATGAAAACCAATAGCTCTTGTTGGTTCTTCCACCGTTCTATATGCATCCAGTTCTGTTTTTAAGCTTTGAACTCTGTATTGAAACTGATCGTAATTATTAATAATAACATCAGCCAAAAATCTAGCAACCTGATCCAAATATTCTTCGGTAAGCTTTCCTGCTGCATCTCTTAATGCACCATTCAAAAGATTTTGATCTATTTTCAAATTTTCATTTTTGGTTCTCTGATACAGATTTTTGATTCGTTTTTTCAGACTTTGGGTAAAATCAATAAGCATCGTATTGCTGAAAACCTTCATTTGAGAGGCTATTTCATGCCAAAAAGGAACTTTATCTGCCTTGTTGTTTTTAAGAATTTTATACAACAAAGAATCGTTCTCCAGTCCTTTTGTCATGGCAAACAAAATTATTTCAGAGCGTTCGCCTGCATTAGGCGGGAAAACAGGAACCATCACATCAAATCTTCCGGGAGCCAAAATTTCTTCGTCAATATCAGATACGGAATTCGCCGAACCTACCATTAATAAATCTGCCTTTTCAAATTTACTGATATAGTGAAGAATAATTTCCTGGGTTTCAAGATTGCATGAAGCCACATTGGTTTCAGGATTTCTTTCCATCATCACTTCTTCAAAATCTTCTAAGAACAGCAAGACTTTATCTTCTTTCATCATCGTTAAAAGAAAGTCATTAAAATTAGTTTTGTTGCCGTCTACAAAGGAAGTCCCTAAATAATGTTTTTTCACTTCTTTGAACTTATAGCCTATAATTTCTGCTATTTTATTCGCCCAAAAGATCTTACCGCTTCCGGGAGGCCCATACAAAACAATTCCCGCCGGTTTATTGATTCCCCAGTCTTTAATCTGCTGAGGATTTAAAAAGGGTTCCAGAACGCCAGAAATATAAAAGAACAGATCTCTGTATCCGATAAAATCTCTTTGTCGTAGACTCGTTTTATGTCCAAAATAATTATAGACGAACTCATAGTTTCCCCCCAATTTATTATCAATGCCGTAGCTTGAAATGGAAGACTTAAAAAGTCCGTTATCAAAGATATTTGGATGTATTTCTTTTATTGCTTTTTCTATCTTGTCTTTGGGTTGCTTGATGGTTTCCGCAATTTGCTCTAATGTTTTATTTTGATCTAAATCTTTTTCGTAAATTTTTAAAAACTCAATATTTTCTCTGGCAAATTTTTCGAAGTCTTGTTTTACTTCAAAATTGGTACTGATACAAATACCTAATTCAAGATCAAAATCCTGAATAAACTGCTTTATCGCTTCTGCCGAAACTTGTAATTCTTTTGCTAATTCAATTAACTTCATAGTGACTGATTAATTCTATCAAATTTAATGTATTTAAGGTTAAATGTAAATTGATTTATGATAATTCTGTAACATTTCTTAATTTATATAGACTACTACTATGTAAAACAAATTACATGGAAAAGATTTTATCAGTAAAGAATCTGACGAAAAAATTCAAGAGAGTTGTGGTAAACAATATTTCTTTTGACGTCGAAAAAGGAAATGTCTACGGACTTCTAGGTCCCAACGGAAGTGGAAAATCTACGACTTTCGGGATGTTACTTTCAACCATTAATCCCACAAGCGGAGACTGGTATTGGTTCGGTAAAAAAGGAACTGATCCGGATACGCTGAAGAAAATCGGAGCGATAATTGAGCAGCCGAATTTTTATCCGTATTTAAGTGCGGAAACCAATCTTAAAATTGTTGCAGAAATCAAACATACTCCTTATTCACGAATTGAAGAGGTTTTAAAAACTGTCGGTTTATACGAAAGACGAAAAGACACTTTCAAAACTTTTTCATTAGGAATGAAACAGCGCCTTGCGATTGCTTCTGCCATGTTGAATAATCCCGAAGTTTTAATTCTTGACGAACCAACCAACGGACTTGATCCTGAAGGAATTATCCAAATCAGAGAAATCATCAGCAATATTGCAAAACAAGGCATCACAATCATTATTGCAAGTCATCTTTTGGATGAGATTGAAAAAATATGCAGCCATGTTATTGTACTCAAAGAAGGAACTTCTCTTTATTGTGGAAGAGTAGATGAAATAACTTCCAATAATGGTTATTTTGAATTAAAAGCTGATAACAATACACAACTTTTAAATGCTTTGAATGAACTTCAATGGTTTACGGCAATCAATCAGGAAGAGGATATGATTAAAGCTCACGTTCGTGATGATGAATCGATTTCGGCTTCAACATTGAATCAGAAACTGACAGAGAAAGGGATTTTCTTATCACATCTGAACAAGAAAAAACTGTCTCTAGAATCTCAATTCCTTGAACTTGTAAAAAACACAAAGTAATCATGACAAAATTATTAAAACTTGAATATTACAAAAACCTGAATTACAGACCATTCAAGGTTTTCACCATCTTATATTTCGCGATTCTTATTGTATTTCTTTTCATTGGATTGATTGATTTTGATCTTTTTGGAGAACCTATTAATTTGAAAGAACAGGGAATTTATAACTTTCCGGAAATCTGGAATTTCACGACTTGGATTGTCGCTTTATTGAAAATTTTCTTAGGACTGATAATCGTTTTCTCCATCTGTCAGGAATTCAGTGACAGAATGTTCAAGCAAAATACGATTGACGGATTAAGTAGAAAAGAATTTATTGGTTCAAAATTACTGACGATCAGTATTTTCACTATTGTCTCGACCATTATCGTATTTGCAATCACCATGTTTTTAGGATATCAGTATTCAAACACAACTGAGCCTGCAAAAGTTTTTGGAGAAATTTTCTTTATCGGAAACTACTTTTTAAAACTGTTCACATTTTTTTGTTTCTTGATGTTTCTTTCTATTTTACTGAGAAAATCGATTTTTGTATTTCTTGCATTTTTTGTTTTCTGGATTGCTGAAAGTATCTTATCCGGTATCGAAGTTTTTACAAAAATAAAAGGACTACAAGGTGCTCAAAGAAATGAGGTTTTACAAAATGACTTTTTTATCTCCCATTTATTGCCCTTGGAAAGTATGTCGAATCTTATTCCCAATCCTATGGCAAGGCTAAATATGGCCAAAATGATGGGTATAAAATATGAATTCCACTACCCAACAGAAAGCTTAATTGCTTGTCTGGTTTGGTGTACAATTTTCATCTTTGCTTCTTACTGGATTTTAAGAAAAAGAGATTGGTAGGATCCTGATCAGAAACTTATTTGAATTTGTATAAAATGTCATTTCGACGAAGGAGGAATCTCTTCAAAGATGAATAGGATTCTTCACTCCATTTCATTATGTTCAGAATGACAGACGACTTTTATAGAGTCTTGTACAATTAAATAACTATAAAACTTAAATACTCGTAAAAACCTGATTCAATATGAATCAGGTTTTTATTTTTTGGCTTAAAATTTTCATTCGCTTCAAACAAAAAGTAATTGCCTTGAAAAAAATTTACTACGTTCCAGGACTGATCAGTGCTTTGCTGATACCGATTTTGTTTTGGTATTATGGGAATCAGAAACTTGAAGAAGCAAATTTTCGTGTTATAGATATAGGGCTTCCTTCAAAATTAGAAAAAGAGGGAAGTAATTATTTGTACAGTTTTGAGCCTTTAAGAAATTGGAAATATAAACAGATCAATATTGAACCCGGCACAGCCAAAGAGAATTCTGATTTTTATGTTTCGGAACTAAAAAAGTTAGATCAAAATAATGTGAAAAATTCCGGAATCGAATTTATCCTTAATGATAAGAACACTTACGGAGATTTTGCTTCGCTTCTTAATGATATGGCTGTTGCAAAACATGAAACTTATGCCTACGATTTAGAAAAAACAGGGCATTTTTTTGCCACTGTCAATTATAAGGATCCTAATGCTGTAGAGGAAAAAATTGAATGCCTTCTGTGTAATGATACATTGATGTATTACGTAGATCCAGTAATGAGAGAGTCAATTTTAGATATAATAATAAGGAGTGAATCTTACAATAGATTTTTTGAAAACATTTCTAAACTTCCTAAACAAGCTTATTACATCCTCTTTGGATTTCTATTCTTTTTAAATATTTCCATGCTAAGTATCAAAGAAAGGTTTCAGCTGCACAGGTTTCATTATTAAAATAGATTCTTCATTTCGTTCAGAATGACAGCAAAATTGATTATTTAAAATAAAAAAGACTGCCTTTCGACAGTCTAAAAAACACCTTACTTAATTATATATTTACTTCTTATCTTTTTCAAGTAAAGAAATATACTCTCCATATCCTTTTTCTTTCATTTCTGCTTTTGGAATAAATTTCAGAGAAGCCGAATTGATACAGTAACGGAGTCCTCCTTTGTCTGCAGGTCCGTCATTGAAAACGTGTCCTAAATGGGCATCACCGGTTTTACTTCTTACTTCTACTCTTGTCATTCCGTGAGAACGGTCTAATTTTTCGTCAATCAGTTTTTTAGTGATTGGTTTTGAAAAACTTGGCCATCCGCAACCAGATTCAAATTTATCGGTTGAAATAAATAACGGTTCTCCTGTTGTAATATCCACGTAAATTCCTTCACGGGTTTCATCCCAATATTCATTTTGGAAAGCTCTCTCGGTCCCGTTTTCCTGAGTCACATTATATTGTTCGGCAGTCAGTTTTTTCTTTAAAACTTCTTTATCCTGTTTTTGATATTTCATTTCTGTTTTCTCTTTTTTAGGAAGCGGATTTGCATTTTTTGCCATTTCGAAAAGTCCCGGTTCAATATGACAGTAACCTCCCGGATTTTTATCCAAATAATCTTGGTGATAGTCTTCTGCTTTGTAGAAATTTTTCAGAGGAATCGTTTCTACGACCACTGGTTGATTGTAATTTTTAGCTAATTTTTCAACCTCAGCTTTTACAGTGGCTTCCGTTTCTTTATCGGTAGAATAAATTCCGGTTCTGTATTGATCACCTCTGTCATTTCCCTGTTTATTTAAACTTGTCGGATCAATTGTTTTAAAATATAAATCTATTAATAATTTTAAATCTACCTGTTCAGGATCATATTTCACTTTTACGGTTTCCGCAAAACCTGTTGTGTGGCTTACCACTTCTTCATACGTTGGGTTGGTTTTGTTTCCATTAGCATATCCAACCTCCGTTCCTACGACTCCGCGAATTTGTTGGAAAAAGTGTTCAGTTCCCCAAAAACATCCTCCTGCAAAATAGATTTCTTTTACATTTTTATTATCCATAACGGTCTCATTTTCTTTTTTTATTTCTGTGGATTTCGGTTTGGCATCTCCACAGCTTGTAGCAAAAACGGCTATACCCAAAATTACTCCAAGCAGTATTAATATATTTTTCATTTTTATCTTTTTATTTGTATTCATTTTTTCCATTTAAAATCATTAAACCAAATCCTAAAAGCAAAAGATCTTTTAAGATAAAGAAGTCTGTTATTGGAACCCCATCTACTATTTTCCAAATTCCAGGAGTTGTCAATAAATAACTCAAAGTCGTAAGAAAAGTCACAATCATTCCGATAGCAGCATACTTTCTGAGTGATGCAAATTTCACACTAAATATTAAGAGTAAAGCAATGATAATTTCTATCGCTCCGATAGCATTTGACACTGTTTGTACACTTACAATATCATATACGAAAAAGGTCAGAAAATGGTTTTCTACCAGATTTTTTATTCCGTTGGCTTCGGTGGGAGTAAATTTGAAAATTCCGATCCAAAGCAGGATCAATGCAGCTCCGAAAAGCGAGATATAATAACCGATCTTGTATGTTCGGTTTTCATCACTGATTTTTAATGTAGTTCCATCCATTTTAATGATTTTGAATTAATACTTTGTTATTTTCAAAAGTATAGCCGGAACCATTTCAAAATCCTGACAAGGTTTTTACTGAATATCTATTTTTTTAAATACCTTTTCTTTAAATTCCTGAATTTCAGAATTATCAATTTCAACTTTTTCTTCCTGAGAAAGTTTTCTTTTCAGAATATCGTCTAAAATTTCCAGTTTTTGTTTGTAAGCTCTGCACCATTTGCAGATTTTCAAGTGCAGGGAAAGCTTCCAGTTCTCTGTAGAAGAAATGTTTTCCGCATTGCGTTTTTCCATGAGTAAAGTCACTTCACTGCATGGCAAAAAGATCATATGTATTAGTTTTTTTAACATTTTTAATCCTTATGATTTTGCAAACCAGTTAAATTCCAGACACTCTCGCAACTGCATTCGGCTTCGCTGTAAAATCTTCCAAAGATTAGTCGTAGAAATACTCAATTCCTGACTCACTTCGGCTGCTTTTTTTTCTTCAAGATAATACATTTTCATCGTAATCTTCCATCTGGAGGGCAAATCTTCAATACAATCTTCCAATGTTTTATTAAAATCTTGGTCGTCGAGAAGCTCAGTTTCTTTGTTGGAAAAATCCCAATCATTAAGGACATCATCATTTTTCCACGAACCGGTTTCATCAAAAAAATGGTCTAGTTTTATTTGTGGTTCGGATTTATATTTTTTGCGATAAAAATCAGCAACCTTTCTATTTAAAATGGTCATCAGCCAAGTTAATGGCTTACTTTTTCCTTCAAAAGAATCGTACGACGAAAAAGCTGAAATAAACACTTCCTGAACAACATCTTCTGCCTCAGTTTTATCTGAAAGCAGATACACAGCCCTTCTCAACAATGGTTCGGAATATTCTTCTATCCAATCTTTGAGTGTTTCGTTTTTTGTCATACAAACTTTTATCTTTTCAGATAGTAACGAAGATAATAAGTTAAAAGGAAAAGTACAAGAAAATATACCGCATAAAAATTCCCATACTCCGGAGAGGTGCGAAAATTCTAAATAATTTTTGACGGGAGGTTTTCAACAGCCGCAATTTCCTAGCCCCGATTGCAGTGAAAATCCTTTTTGAAAAAAAGATTGCAATGGAAAGCGGGAAATAGCTACAAAAAAAGAGAATAATAGATTTCTCCTTCGTCGAAATGACAATGATTAACAAACAAGTTTAAACAAAACTATATGTTTTATATTACTTTAAAAATCTTAAATTTGCATCTTATCAAAAAATTGTAAAAAAGCAAAGCAATATATATCATTATGACATCACAAGAGATTCGTCAGAAATTTTTAGATTATTTTAAAAGTAAAGACCACCTTATCGTTCCTTCTGCACCTATCGTGCTGAAAGACGACCCTACTCTAATGTTTTCCAACTCTGGAATGACGCAGTTCAAAGATTATTTTTTAGGGTATAAAGAACCTAAAGCCCCGAGAATTGCCGATACACAAAAGTGTCTGAGAGTTTCCGGAAAGCATAATGATTTGGATGATGTAGGTAGAGATACATATCACCATACCATGTTTGAGATGTTGGGGAACTGGTCTTTTGGTGATTATTTCAAAAAAGATGCTATTGCTTTTGCCTGGGAATTGTTGACGGAAGTGTACGGAATTCCTAAAGAAAATTTATATGTAACCATATTTGAAGGAGATACTTCAGAAAATCTTGATAGAGATCAGGATGCTTATGATTACTGGAAAGCTGTAATTTCAGAAGACAGAATCATCAATGGAAATAAGAAAGATAATTTCTGGGAAATGGGTGCAAGCGGACCTTGTGGACCTTGTTCTGAAATTCATGTCGATTTAAGAAGTGAAGAAGAAAAAGCTAAAGTTTCCGGACTTGAATTGGTAAACAATGACCATCCTCAAGTGGTGGAAATCTGGAATCTGGTTTTCATGCAATACAACCGTAAAGCAGACGGAAGCTTGGAAAATCTTCCTGCAAAACATATTGATACTGGAATGGGCTTCGAACGCCTTTGTATGGCGCTTCAGGGAAAATCGTCCAATTATGACACCGATGTTTTCACCCCTCTAATTGCTAAAGTTGAAGAACTTTCAGGTAAAAAATATACCGGAATTTTAGAAGATGAAAAAGATATTGCCATCCGTGTTGTGGTAGACCATATCAGAGCGGTTTCTTTTGCGATTGCAGACGGACAGTTGCCTTCAAACGGAGGTGCAGGTTACGTGATCAGAAGAATTTTAAGAAGAGGAATTTCTTATGCTTACAGATTCTTAGACAGAAAAGAGCCTTTCCTTTATAAATTAGTGGCTGTTTTACAGGAGCAAATGGGAGCGTTCTTCCCTGAACTTGAAAAGCAAGGAACTTTAGTCACTGAAGTGATTAAAAGTGAAGAGGAATCTTTCTTAAGAACAATTGAAACAGGACTAATCAGAGTTGAAAAATTAATTCAGCAGACGATAGCCAATAATCAAAAAGTATTACCGACAGAAGAGGTTTTCGAATTATATGACACTTACGGTTTTCCCGATGATTTAACAAGAATTATCGCAGAGGAAAAAGGTTTAACGATCGATGAAAAAGGATTTGCTCAAGCTTTAAATGAACAAAAACAACGTTCAAAAGCAGATTCCGCCCAAAAAGTTTATGACTGGGTAACTTTGGAAGAAACTGAAGAAAACTTCGTAGGTTATGATAAATTTGAATCTGAAACTTCTATCACAAGATACAGAAAAGTAGAAAATAAAGACGGAGAATTTTATCAGGTTGTACTAAGCGAATCGCCTTTCTATCCGGAAGGAGGTGGACAAATCGGTGATAAAGGAACCCTTGAAAATGCTACAGAAAACTTCGAAGTCTTGGAAACGAAAAAGGAAAACGGATTGATTATTTCTTTAATCAATGGGCTTCCAAAAGATGCAAGTGCCGTTTTCTACGCTAAAGTAAATGCAACCGACAGAAAAAATTCTCAGGCCAATCACTCTGTGACTCACTTGTTGCACGAGGCTTTGAGAGATGTTTTGGGAACTCACGTTGAACAGAAAGGTTCATTCGTTGGCCCTGATTATCTTCGTTTCGATTTCTCTCATTTCAACAAAATGACGGAAGAGGAATTGGCTTTGGTTGAAGAAAAAGTGAATGCCAAGATCAAAGAAAGTATTGCATTGCAGGAATTCAGAAATATCCCGATTAAAGAAGCATTAGACAGAGGTGCAATGGCTTTGTTTGGTGAAAAGTATGGAGATAATGTAAGAATGATCCAGTTCGGAAGTTCAAAAGAACTTTGTGGGGGAACTCACGTAAAAAATACAAGCGAAATCGGTCATTTCAAAATTGTTTCCGAAAGTTCTGCAGCTGCAGGAATCAGAAGAATCGAAGCGATTTCAGGAGATAAATCTGAGGAATATTTCAAAGGTTTAGAAAAACAAATTACTGAACTTTCTCAGTTATTGAAATCTAAAGATGTTGTGCGCTCTATCGAAAAATTAATCGAAGAAAATGCAGCATTAAAATCAGAAGTTGAAGGTTTTAAAAAAGAAAAAGCTAAAGGAGAAATCAGTGACTGGAAAGGGGCTTATGAGCAAAAAGGTGATAAATTACTTTTAGTGAAAAGAACGTCTTTGGATGCTGGTTCAGTAAAAGATATCGTCTTCCAGCTGAAGAAAGAAATCCCAACCTCTATAACGATTATTCTTTCAGATGCAGACGGAAAACCAATGATTACCGTTGGAGTTTCAGATGATTTGGCAGCTCATTACCAAGCTGGAGCGATCGTAAAAGATTTAGCTAAAGAAATCCAAGGTGGTGGTGGCGGAAACCCAGGTTTCGCAACTGCAGGAGGAAAAAACCTTGAAGGCATTGAAAATGCTTATCAAAAAGCTTTAAATATTTAGTAAGACATTAGTGCTTTGCAGTTCTGCAAGGTTTTATAATACAAACTACTTTAAACGATTATCCCTTTCAGTTTTGAAAGGGATTTTTATGTATATTTTTTTGTTGTTCTTAAATCAAAATATTTTTGACATGTTAACAGAAGTTTTTATTTAAAATATATTGAGTATCTTTTTATGTTTTTTACTTCATCAGAGTTAGAGCCCTTTACATCTTCTAACTCCCTCTTAATGTTCTTAATCATAATTAAAAAATAAATAAACAGCCCTTCAATTATTATTAAGAATAATATTAATAGAATTATTTTAATTGAAAAAAGATGTGCAATTATCTCACTTATGTTTATTGTAATTTCAGGGTTTTTATTTAAAGAAATTGGTAAAAAATGTAAAGGATAGATAACAGTAAGTGGAAATGCAATAAGTAATATAATAATTACATAACTTAAAGATTTTAATAAATCTTCAAAAGAAATCAAATCCTGATAGTTTTTTGTAAACTTTTGAATTAAAATATGAGAATTAATTTCTAATTGGTTTATCAATTCCTTTTCTTGCTCTAATTCAGTCCATAAATTTGGGGGAGGAAGCTCATATATTGATAAATTATTTTGGTAACTATATACAACTTTACACTAAGCAGGTTATTTCTTATCTTTAGGAAAAACCTGCTTAATCATTCTGTCAAACTCTGTTGTAACATATATATACTGGGCTGTTATCATAGCAGTACCATTAATATGTACAATTTCTTTAACATCTATCTTTAATTCAGGATGATTATCTTTTATATCCTGAACATCAAAGTATTCTATATCATTGTTGATAATACTTTTCACATTCTTGTCTTTTAATATACTTTTTAGCATACTGTTAATTGTTTATACGTTGTTCTTACATTACTATTATTAAGTAAATGCTCGAATTTTTCATGGTCTGTGACCTTTCTTAAATTATAACGATACACGAATTCGTCAACATATTTTTGAAGATGTCTTCTTGAAACATAATTATACATTCCGGATACACTTTTCTTAAAAATGTTCCAACTACCCTCTATGCTGTTGGTGTGTATGGTATTATCTTGCAAACTTACATATTCCTTCCTAGAATGATCAATAATTTTATGATTATAATACTTGTTTAAACCAGTATATCCTAACCATTCATCAGAAATCAACGTTGTTGTCTCTGGATTTACATATCTACAAATTAATGGTTGGATGCTACTTCTTTTTGTATCTGGTACAACGAAAGCATTCATCTTACCATCTCTTTGAAGCATTCCCATTACTGGTGTTTTGTCCTTAAAACTACGTCCCTGTGAGTTCTTAACCTTCTTATCTTTGTGTCTATTCTTGTTCTTCCCTCCAACAAATGTTTCATCACATTCAACAATACCTTCTAATTCATTACCATTCTCAATACCGAAACAGGCTCTAATTCTTTGTAGCATGAACCATGCAGTCTTTTGAGTTACTCCAATATCTTTGGATAATTGTATAGAACTAATCCCTTTCTTATGAGAAGTAACAAGCCAAATAGCTAAGAACCATTTACGAAGACTAACTTTTGAGTTCTCGAACATTGTTCCTGTCTTAGCATTGAAATATTTTCCTGTATTTTTACATCTGTACTTATTGTCACCACATTTATAAACTCGTGATAGTGAATCAAATGGTGAAACAACAAGTCCTCCCCATCGTCTTTCCTCTAAATAATCAATGCAATTTTGCTCTGTTGAAAAGGTCTGCATTAACTCATAAACCGACTTAATATTTGTATCTAACATTTTGATTTTATTAAAGTTACATTAATTTACGAATTATTTTGACTGGTCTCTTTTATCAAATATTTACTATATTTGGTGAAAACGTATAAACATGAATAATATTAATCCTAAATCTCTTGAAATAATCAAAGAAGAATTAATTGATGTGAAAGGACAGTTAGATCATATAATTGATCTTTATGAAAATGTTTTGCGGAATATTAACAATCCTGATAAAGAAATAGATATTCTATTAAAAGATATAGAGCAGGGAAATAATGATATTCTTGTAAAACTGGAGGATGTTTTAGACAAACTTCCTAATTTTAGACGTTAATAGTATTTGATACGTCTATCTTAATTCTAACATTTATAGTATTCCCGTTTAAATCCGTATCTCTATAAAATGGAGATACTTTAACTGTATATCCTTTTTTCTCAATTTCTAAAATTATATTTTTAGATTCTTTTAATGATGTAACTAACTTTTCTTTAAGTACATTTATTTCTTTACTATTTTCCATTTTAAATTTCTATTTTTGTTAAACTTTAACGATTAAAAGAAGCTGTTAGCTTTTTATTCTGTCAGTAGGAATCTGGTAAATTCAATTGAAGTACAGAGTAAATAAGGCAACTGCATCCTATATGGGTGTGGGTTATGCCTTATTTGTACTTCAAGGTTTACCAGAACCTCTACTGTCAAATAAGAGTTACAAACTCACACCTTCTTTGTTTTATATCCACTACACTTTTGAGTTTGGAGTGAATTAAATTTCACAACTATGAAAACTTTTCGATTTTTAGCATTTATTCCAACATTCTTTGTTGTTGCTTTTTTAGTTAATTTAATAATCAATTTTATTGCTCCAATTATTGGATTTGAAAACACATCTAAACAAAATTGGTTTGCATATTTTACACAACCTTTTATTATTACGGCATTAAGTACAATTCTTGCGACTCAAGTTTATCCTAATGATAACAAAAGAGTTGGAATTATACTATTAGGAATAATGTTACTGATATTTTCTTCTATTACTGTTTACTCTGTTTATGAATTACAAATTAGTATTAGAAAACAAATTATAATATGTATTGCTGCATTTGTTGGATATTTAGTTGCATCATATAATTCTTGGAAACAGCATTATATTTAGTTTAGACGCTGGTTTGGAATTAATAGGGGATTTGTTTAAGTCCCTTATTTTGTGTAAAGTTGTATGTAGTTACCATTATTTTTTAAAAACAAACCATTACCAACATCTGAATAATTAGGCTTGTACTTTTTATATAAATAATCAAAAGATTCCATTATAGCTTCGTCAATTCTATACAATCGGTTATCTAAATTATATATTTTTTTAAGTATATCTTTTTCTTCTAAATTCTCGAATTCACCGTTTGCAATCATTTCTTTTAATTCAGTATTGTATTTAACATGAGATTTAGTAAACCAATAAAAATGTCTAGAATTAATTTTAAGAATAGTTTCATTAAATTCTATTGTTAAATTATCGAAATCAGAAAACATATTATTTAATCTGTCATTTATTCCAAGTAGTCTGGATATAACAAACGCACCAATTATTCCAATTAACGCCGCAGCACTTTGACAAAAAGAGCTAAAAAACCAATTCCAGTCCATAAAATATTTAAGGTTCTTATTATAATATTTCTACTTTACACAATGCTTAAGGCCAAAGTCTAATTTCACTAAAAATAATTAATATCCATATACAATGCAATTTTATCTCAACTCTAAATGAAAAAAATAGAATTCTCATCTTATGGATACAAAATTATTCTTCAAATAATTTCCACTTGAATTGACATAATGAAATTTTTAAAAGACTTAAAAAATCTTAAATAAAAATTCATTTTTCATTAGTTTGTGAATTGAAGACAATAAAAACAGTTGTATCTCTATCAAATACAGCTGTTTTTTATTTTTAACAAAAGATTATATTTTTTCGTATTCTTTTGTAACCTTCTTATCAATAGTTTTGTCTTACTTATAAAAAAACTAATGTCAAAACTTTTATCTACTCTATTTTTATTTTCAGCAGTATTCATTTTTGGGCAGACGCAGCTCAAAGTAATCAACAAATCCAATAAACAGCCTATTCATAATGCAGCAGTATATTGTGATGATGAGCTTCTTGGGAAAACAGACTTTAACGGCGTTTTATCTTTCAAAACAAAATGTAAAAAAGTTGAAGTTCTTGCCAGTAATTTCCAAGATGTTTTAGCTGATGTGAAAAAATCGATGGAAATTTCGATGCAACCTTTGTCAGAAAAAATGGACAATATCGATAGAGTGATCATCAATGATAAAAGTGATCCGAAAGCGCTGAGAATTTTGGATGAGGTAAATAAAAGAGCTAAAGAAAACTCTCCAAAATCTTTGGATTCTTACAACTTTAAATCCTACTCTAAATTTTCACTTGACGTAGATAAAGATTCTATTGATACTTATAAAAACTTCTTGGCAGTAAGAAAAGATTCGCTTTCAAAGGTGGATAAAAAAGAGCTTAAACAAAAAGAAAAGGATAAGAAAGATTCTTTAGCTGCGGAAGATTTCGTCAATGCAACCGAAGAAAGCCAGATGTTTCTTTGGGAAAAAGCAACAGAATACAAATACTCAAAAAGCTTTGGTGAAAAAACGAACATCATTGACAACAGAATGTCTGGTTTTAAAAACCCGATTTATGAAGCGTTGGCCATTAATATTTCCAATTTAGACAGAACTCCGAGACAACTTAGACCTGAAAACAGAAAGCTATTTAACTTTTATCTTTCTGATACCTTACAGCTCGACGGAAGAAAAACATATGTAATTAAATTCAAAGAAATTACAGACAAAAAGAAGCAAAATCCCAGAAAATTTAACGGAAAAATATATGTCGATTCTGAAACGTATGCTTTGAAAAAATTTGAAAGTCAAAATAAAAAACAAAACCAAGGAGATATTGTTTCGGTCTGGAAACCTATTAATGGAAAATGGTTTTTGGATTATGAAGATATTAAATTAAAAATGGGAAGTCAAAGTTTTGATACTTCAAAAAAAGACAGCCTAAAGCCCGGAGAAAGGACAAAGTATAACAAAAAGAAGTTCGGAAATTATTTATATGTAAAAAACCGTTTTTTTGATTTTGAATTAAATGAAAAACAAAAAGCATCCGAATTTAAAGGGTATTCTCTTGAAATGAAAAATTCTGACGGAAGTCTTCTTGAAAAATACAGAACCGACAGTCTTACAGCCAGAGAAAGTGCAACCTACACAAAAATAGACAGCTTCGTTCAAAAGCATGATTTTGAGAAAAAATTAAATATGTTAACTCAATTAATGCGGGGAAATCTCCGCTATAAAATGATTGATTTTGATATTACCAAGCTTTTCAGCTACGACAAATATCAAGGAATCCGTTTAGGAGCAGGTTTAAAACTCAACGAAACATTTAATAAAACTTTTTCTCCTGACGCATATTTCGGTTACGGATTTAAAGACCACACCTGGAAATATGGTTTAGGATTAGATGTAAAATTATCTGATAAGAGAACTTCTGTTTTCAGAATTGATTATGTAGACGATGTTTTTGCTGCAGGCAGATTCAACAATACGATGTGGGATATGATGATGAAAGTTTCTGATATGAATCTGGATCTTCATAACGGAACTTTTTATAAAAACCAAAAATGGGGAGCTTCTTTCCTGTATGATATTTCCAATTCATTAAGTATGAAAGTGGCCGTAAATAAAGAAAAGCAAAAAGCTCTTTTCGATTATCAATACAAGAATCTGGGCAATAGTTTCGATAATACAAGCGCAACAGTATCGTTAAAATTTGCGCCAAATGATAAAAATATCATGACCCCAAGCGGAAAATACACTTATGAAAAAGGCTACCCTCAAATATTCATGAACTACGAAAAAGGATTTGAAGCGTTAGGCGGAGATTTGGATTATAGCAGATTAGATGCTTTAATCATTCATCAGTTCAGATCTAAATTAGGATATACCAACATCAAACTTTTCGGAGGAATATCTTCAGGAAATGCTCCGATCTGGAAAAATTTTGAAATCGCAGGACAAAATGATAGTAATGTAGACCATTGGTATTCAAACATCAGTACGCCTTCCAATTTAGGATTTACAACCATGCCTTCAGGAACTTTCTTTGCCGATAAATTTGCTGCATTTAAAATTTCTCAATCTCTTCCATTCAGATTCAAAACGTTTGGAGAGAGATATTCCAGTATAGATCTTGAATATCAGGCAGCTATTGGAAACTTAAAAAACAGAGAAAATCATCAGTTCCAGTTCCAGGTTCTCGATCATTATTATCAGGAAGTCGGGTTAATGTGGAACAGATTTTTAGGCCGAAGCTTTGGAGTTGGCTTCTCCTATAGATTAGGATATTATCAGACTTCCCAATTTAAAGATAACTTCGGAATTAAAATCAAATTAAGTATCCTTTAATTAAATCTCATAAAACTCTCGATAATTTCGGGAGTTTTTTCTTTTTACAGAAACACTAAAAAATTAGAAATTATTTTGAACCATTAAGATTCTTAAAAAGGATTAAGGTAAATTAAGAAAAATCATTCTGATTTTTTTTTAGCGTATGCAAAAGCCCAATAAAAAAAGGTAAACTTAATAATCTTCATAACTTTATAACATCTTAATGGTTTTCTTTTCGAAAAAAATAAATCATTTTCTGGTATTAATATCAATTAATAAATCTTTTCCAACACAATAAATATTACTAATTTTGAAAAGTTTTTATGAAAAGGGTTTTATTGTTTCTATGTTTTTTCATCTTTGTTTTTGGTTACTCACAATCAAAAATAACATCCATTGAAACCGTTATCATAGAAGATAAAAGTGATCCAAGAGCATTAGAAATTCTAAAAAAAGTAAATTCACTTTTCAAAGAAAATTCCCCCAAAACACTGGATTCTTATTCTTACAAATCTTACGAAAAAGTGTCTTTAGACATAGACGAAGACAGTATTTCTCAGTTCAAAAAAATTTTTGAAAATAATCTTTTCAAAAAGAAAAGAACAAAAGATTCTCTCAACAATATTACCGTCAAGCAGATATTTTCAAAAAGCAAGCTTTTTCTTTGGGAAAGAGCCCAGGAGTTTTTATACTCAAAAAAATATGGTGAAAAGATCAATATTCTGGATAACAGGATTTCCGGTCTGAAACAGCCTATCTATGAAATGCTTGCTCTTCAGCAAAGTAACAGAGATGTAGTTCCTGATCAGATAAAACAGGAAAACAGAAGGCTTTACAGGTTCTTCCTTACGGACACCGTTGAAATGGACGGAAGGAAAAATTTTGTCATCCGTTTTAGGGAAGTCAATTATAAAAAAGCGGACAAAAAAAGAAAATATATAGGGGTTATCTATATCGACACCGATACCTACGGGATTAAAAAAATTGAAAATTTCAGTAAAAATAAAAACGACGGAATTATTACCAGTACATGGGTTTTCTACAACAACAAATGGTTTCTCGCTCAGGAAACCGTGAAGCTGAAAATGAGTAATATGGTTGTGGAAGAAGAGAATAAAGAAAAACATGAAAAAAAGAATAAAAAGAATTTCGGTACTTATGCTTTTCTTACTTCCAGATATTTTGATTTTCAGTCTCCTGTTGAATACAGCAAAAGCGATTTCAAAGGATATACTTTCACCGTAAAAAATGCAGACGGGAAAACATTAAACCAATACAGGACGGATCTTTTAACAGAAAGAGAAAACAATACTTATGCGACGATAGACAGTCTTGGAAAAATCTACAATATTGACAATAAAGCGCAGATTTTATCTGGACTATTAAACGGACAAATACGGATAGGAAGCTTCGATTTCGCATTAGATGAAATTGTAAACTATAATGCCTATGAAGGATTCAGAGTCGGATTAAAAGTAAAGCTTAATGAAAATTTTAACCCTTATTTTTCTCCCGATTACTATTTTGCTTATGGTTTCAAAGATGATCAGTTGAAATATGGAATCGGGCTGGACATTAAGACTTCTTTGGAAAAAAACTCTTATTTCCGTATTGAACATTATAATGATGTAACTGCTTCCGGAGAATTCTACCGGGAACTTTGGAGCTTCAAGATGCGAACTTCAAACTATGGAAATAATCTTAATAACAGCAGATATTTTCAGTTTAAAGGAGTTTCTGTTTCTTATACGAATGACCTCACCAATGCGGTAACTTTGGTTTCCACGATAAGAAGAAATTCAGAAAAAGCAATGTTTGATTACGATTTCAGAGGTAGAGGTGCTGCTTTTGATAACTTCAATACACTCATTACTCTCAAATACTCTCCGAATTCTACCAATATCATGACTCCGCAAGGAAAATCTTTGCTGGATCAGAAGTTTCCTGAGCTCTATCTGAACTATGAGCAGAGCTACAAAGCTTTTGGTGGTGATCTTACTTATTCCCGTTTTGATCTGCTTTTTCTTTATAACTTAAAGACTATGTTTGGAACAACAGGCTTCAGGTTATATGGCGGAATGGTATTTGGAGGTGCTCCGATCTGGAAAAACTTTACCATGAACGGATTGGCTTCCCCGAGAAACGATTTCAACTTTAACCTTACCTCCTATCTTGGTTTTGCAACTCTGGAAGGCGGAAAATATTATAACGACAAATTTGTAGCTTATTACTTAACCCATAAGATTCCCTGGTATTTTAAAAGCTTCGGACAGAATATTTCTAGCTTTGACTTTGTACTTCGTGGAACCATTGGTAACATGGAACATCCTGAATATCATGATTTCAGATACAGAACTCTCAACAGGCTGTATCAGGAAGTCGGATTGGAATGGACTAACTTTCTTTCCAGCTATTTTAATTTGGGGCTATTTTATAGAGTCGGCTATTACACAACACCAAATTTTAAGCAAAATTTCGCAATACAGTTTAAGCTCAAATTATTAGAGTTTTAAAAATTATATTATATCATTAAGGAAATTAAAGGATTAAGAAAAATTAAGAGAAATCTATGGATTTTTAAAGTGCTTTACTTAAAGCGAAGCCTAATCTTACTATCTATGTGTTCATAAAGCTTAACGGTTTAAAAATTCTTGTGCGTTTCAGGTTTAATCATTTCTTTTTAGAATAAAAACTAATCATTAAATTTACAGCATGCAAAAAATAGAAATAAAAGCAGATCAGTTTTTCGAATTGTTAAAATTAAAAGATACTTCCATGTGGGAAATTTTTGCCCAAATGATTGATGGGAATGAGAAAGAAATTATTTTCCTGGATCACGAAGATAAAATCCTTTTCAACTATGTTCTTCCTTCAACAAAAGACAAAATGGATGAAGACCGAAAAGAGTTCTCCAAACAGTTTGCTGATAAACTGGCTGATCTGAATTAAAATCAACTCATATTATTAAGCAAAATGTCATTCTGACGAAGGAAGAATCTTTTAATTACTACAAATTCTTCATTACACTTCATTTCATTCAGAATGACATTGTGTATATATCAAATATTATTTCAGAAATTCTTCAACCGTTTTTTTAGCTTCTGCAACATCATGCACGCGAAGAATTTTAGCTCCCTGTTTCAATACTTTCATATGCAGCTTCTGGGTTTCTTCATTGATGTCTAAAGGAGATTTCCCCAACGGTTTATAAATAAACGATTTTCTTGAAATCCCAATCAGCAAAGGGAATTTATCAAATCCCAAGTATTCTACTTCACCAATCATTTTCATCTGATCTTCTCCTGTTTTTCCAAATCCGAAGCCGGGATCTAAAATAATATCATTACCCCTTATTTCTAATAATTTCTTAGTTTTTTCAGAAAAATACTGATTAACAGATACCGTAATATCCTGAAATTTTATTTTATCATGCATGGTTTCATAGGAAGGATTTACATGCATCAAAATATATGGAAGTTTAGTTTCAGCAGCAGTTTCAAACATTTTCTCATCAAACTGCCCTCCGGAAATATCATTAATAATATCCATTCCTTCATTATACCCGAATTTTACAGTTTCAGCATAGAAAGTATCCAAAGAAATCAATATTTCAGGGAATTCTTTCTTCATTAAAGAAATTACATTTCCCATTCTTTCAATTTCTTCTTCACTGCTTAAAAATTCTGCATTTGGTCTTGTTGATTGCGGTCCAATGTCAATAATTTCAGCACCTTCTTTTATTAATTGTTCGGCATGTTTTAACGCAGATTCTTCATTATTAAATTTTCCACCATCCGAAAAAGAATCCGGAGTAAGATTCAAAATTCCCATGATTTTCGGAGAAGATAAATCAACTAATTTCCCGTTACAGTTTAGTGAATGATAATGGATAGGTGATGAATTATTTTGCATATGCAAAAATACTAACTTATAGCTTCTAACCCCAATTTCTGGTCAAAAAACTAAGCCCCGATTCCTGCTACCTAAAACCTATTTTGTATCTTTGAAAGATTAAGAGAATTTATGCTAAAGACATCAATACAATTCGAAAAAATTATCAGTCAGTGTCGTGATTTGTTTGGTAAAAAACTACAGGATTACGGTGCAGCTTGGAGAGTACTAAGACCAAGCTCCATTACGGACCAGATTTACATTAAAGTCAGCAGAATCCGTACGTTACAAATGACTGATAAAAAAATGGTGGATGAAAGTGAGGAGGACGAATTTATTGCCATTGTCAACTATTCTATTATCGGGCTAATTCAGCTAGAAAAAGGTCTTGCCAATGATTTCAGCGAAAACAAAGACGAAATTTTAGCTCTTTACGATAAATATTCTAATGAAGCCAAGGCTTTAATGGAAAGAAAAAACCATGATTACGGCGAAGCTTGGAGAGATATGAGAATTTCTTCAATTACTGATTTAATTTATCAAAAAGTTTTAAGAACGAAACAAATTGAAGATAATCAAGGAAAAACCATCGTTTCGGAAGGTTTAGATGCCAATTATTTTGATATGTTGAACTACGCAGTGTTTTGCCTGATCAAATTCTCTGAAAAAGAAGAAAAACCTGAACCAAAAACAATTTAATATGTTAAAAGCATTACTACGCTTCGTTATTGCCATTATTTTCATCCTTTCTGGCTTTGTAAAAGCAGTTGATTTAGTAGGATTTTCTTTCAAAATGGAAGAATATTTCGCGCCATCTGTTTTCAATATGCCATTTTTTGAGAAGTTTGCTTTGCTTTTTTCTATTATTGTAGTGGTTTTAGAGCTTTTATTAGGCTTTATGCTCTTGTTGAAGTTAAAACTAAAGTTCACCCTTTCATCATTAATTGCTCTTTGCATATTTTTTGGATTCCTTACTTTTTATTCAGCCTATTTCAATGTCGTAACTGATTGCGGATGTTTTGGAGATGCGATTAAATTCACGCCTTGGCAAAGCTTCATCAAAGACGTCGTTCTTTTAGTCGGTTTAATTATTGTATTTATTTTATACAGAAAAGAATTTAAGAAAAAAGATTCTTACAGCTACAATCCTAAAAAAGAGTCCAATACCTTTAAATATATCCTTTTAGGTATATTTTCTATAGCAATGATTCTGATTGGTGCTCATGGAATTATTCATGAACCTCTTATTGACTTCCGTGATTATAAAATAGGAACCGATATACTGGCTGAAAAACAGAAGATTAGCAAAGATCCTTCGGTATACAAAACTTTTTATTCTCTTAAGAATCAGAAAACCGGAGAAGTTGTAAAGATCAATCAGGACAATTATATTAAAGAAACAAAATATTGGGCGGAAGGTTCGCCATGGAAAATTGAAGAAGGAAAAAATGAATCGGTCTTAATCAAAGAAGGCTACAAATCTGAAATCGTAAAGTTTAAGATTGAAGATCCTACCGGTGTTGAGCTTACTGAAAGCATACTTCATGCTCCTAAAGCTATTTTGGTATTTTCATATGATCCCAAAGTAGTTTCTCCAGAATTATTAAAGCAGGTGGAAGCAAAGGCAAAATCTCAGAGAGCTACAGTTGTTTACGGGGTTTCAACAATTGCTACAACGTTCAAAACCATTCCCAATGCTATGATGGACGGAACTGCCATTAAAACCATTGCCAGAAGCAATCCTTCTGTATTGATCCTTGAAAACGGAAAAATTACAGACAAAATCCCTGCAAAAGATTATTTAAAATAATTTACCTTGCATTGGATAAAATTTAAACACTAATTTTTAATTATAACATTGTAAGAATGCAAAAATCAAATAAACCTATTGCAGGTTATCATTTATTAATGATCCTTTCTTCTGTAGACGGAGAATTTGCTCCTGAAGAAGGACTGCTTATTCAGCAATATCTGACAGATGAATTTCCTTTCAGAATGAATCTTGATAACGAACTGGAAACATTGGCTCTTTTACAGCCTGAAGAATGGAAAGATCATTTCGAATTTCATGCCCGTTGCTTTCAGGATGATTCAACACAGGATGAGCGTGAAAGTTTTGTACAGTTTGCGAAATCGTTGATAAAAGCTGATAATGTAGTAACTGATGCAGAACATACTTACTATAAGCTTTTAAAAAATTTATGGAATATTAATTAAGAAATTAGGGATTAGTTTTTTTTAACATCTAATTTCTAATGATCTAACTTCTAAAAATAAAAACTATGAGAAGAAAAATAGTTGCAGGAAACTGGAAAATGAACAAAAATGTAATTGATGCTCAACAATTAATGACTCAGTTACTGGAATATAAAAACACTTATACGACCAACTGCGAAGTTTGGATCGCTCCTCCTGCATTGTATTTAATGATGGCAAAAGACATCTTCGAAAAAGATGAAATCGGAGTATTTTCTCAGGATATGAGTGAGCACGAAAGCGGAGCTTATACAGGAGAAATTGCTGCTGATATGCTTGAATCTATTGATGCAACAGGTTCATTGATCGGACATTCTGAAAGAAGACAATATCACGGTGAAACTGATTCTCACTGCAACAGAAAGGTAAAATTAGCTTTGGATAAAGGCTTAATTCCTGTTTACTGTAATGGTGAAACATTGGAGCAAAGAAAAGCCGGACAACATTTTGAAGTGGTGAAAAATCAAACTGAAGTTGCTCTTTTCACGCTTTCTGCTGAAGAAATTAAAAAAGTAGTAATCGCTTACGAACCGGTTTGGGCTATCGGAACTGGTGAGACAGCGACTCCTGAACAAGCTCAGGAAATTCATGCTCATATCAGAGGAATTATCGCTGCAAAATACGGACAGGAAGTTGCAGACGAAGTTTCTATCCTTTACGGAGGTTCTGTAAAACCGGATAATGCAAAAGAAATTTTCTCTCAACCTGATATCGACGGTGGTCTTATTGGTGGAGCCGCTTTGAAATTAGAGGATTTCTCTAAAATTATTGAGGGTTTTAACTAGTTTTGAATAAAAATATAATAGAAAGATCGTCTGTTAGGCGGTCTTTTTTTGTTTTCTCAATATTGAGAAAACAAAAGTGGCGGCATCTTCGATGCCGCCAACTCAAAAAAATCTAATTATTGAATATCGACTATATACATTTCACCTTTATCCTGCTTACCTGTTTTAGGTAAGGTTTTGGTTTTAGGATTCCCGTTTCCGTCATCTGCAACACCAAAATCATCATCATTAAAAACTGCCAGTTTATTATTTCCTAAATACACAATCCCTTCAAATTTATCGTGTTCATACCCAATTTTTGAAACCAAATCAACTGCTAAAGTTTTCGTAACAGGTTTTAATCCTGCTGCATTGATTTCATCCCAGGTAGATTGTTCAAGAGTTTTCCCGTTGATTTTCATTCCGTCTACAGCCGTTAAGTCTGTTCCTGAAACATCGGAAGCATTCGCCAGATTAATTCTGTAGACTTTTTTAAGTCCGCCCACAGAACCAAAATTACCGTCTCTTTCAATCACTAAAAATTCAGTATTGGTGATCGGTGTAATATCACAAACCGAATCAGAAGCTCCCCCATCCTGTCTGTATAAATATTGTTTAGTCTGACCTGTTGCCAAATCAAAAGTCACAATTCTTGTTAAAGTAGTATTTGTAGCCAAAGCTTTTGTGGGCACATACATCGTAGACTGCATTGTCCCTACCAACATTTTTCCGTCCGGTGTCATACACATTCCTTCCATTCCGCGGTTGGGTCTTCTTTTGGCAAAAACAGCAGGAAGTTTTCTCGTTCCAGTGTTCACTCCAATCGGACTGATTCTCTCCAATTCTACTCCGTCTGCATTATAATGAACAATATGAGGTCCATATTCATCAGAAACCCAGAAAGTTCCGTCTTTTGCAGCCACAATACTTTCACTGTCTAACCCGTAATTATCTGTTCCTAAAACACTTCCGTCTGCTGCATAAGCAACTTCTCCTGTACTTCCCATTCCTACAGGATTTGGAAGGCCTGTAATCGGCTGCCCTGAAGGATTTTTAAGTTTGATATACTTAATCACTTCAATTTTCCCCTCTGCATTGATTTTAAAATGCATGATCGTCGGTGTAAAATCCGGAACGAGAATTTTAATTCCATTTGAATAAGCAACGTTCGGACCCCGATCGGTAATCACATAGAATTCTCCTTTTTGAGTGGGATGTGCCGTAGCTCCCGAACCAAAACCTCCATTAATGATGTTTACTCCATTCAAGGTTTTCAATGTTGAAAAAGGAAATTCCTGTGGAAGTTTGGAATAATCAATATCCTGATTGATTATATTTTCGTCATTGCTACAAGCGGCCAAAGCCATACAAGCAAAAACAGGTAATAAGAGTTTTTTCATTATTTACTTTTGTTGGATGCGAAAGTAAATAATGAGTATAAACTTATCTTGAATTCAATAATAATTCTATTTTAATTTTAACTCTAGCTCTAAACGAAGTCAAAATTAGCTACAAAAAAACGCACCAAATACATTGATGCGTTTTTTATTATTTCTTAAAGAAAAATTATTTTTTCTCTTTAGATCTCTGTAATACTTCATCTACCATTCCATAACCTTTTGCTTCTTCAGAAGTCATCCAGTAATCTCTGTCAGATGCTTTTTCTACCCAATCATAAGCTTGTCCTGAATGCTCAGCGATGATGTCATATAATTCTTTTTTCAGCTTCAACATCTCTCTTAGGTTGATTTCCATATCAGAAGCTACCCCTTGAGCTCCTCCTGAAGGCTGGTGAATCATCACTCTTGAATGTTTAAGAGCAGAACGTTTCCCCTTTTCACCTGCAACCAATAAAACAGCTCCCATTGAAGCAGCAATTCCTGTACAGATCGTTGCTACATCCGGCTTAATGATTTGCATGGTATCATAAATTCCCAATCCTGCATACACACTTCCACCAGGAGAGTTGATATAAATCTGAATGTCTTTTGAAGGATCTGCACTTTCTAAGAATAAAAGCTGAGCCGTTACAATATTAGCAACCTGGTCATCAATTCCTGTTCCTAAGAAAATAATTCTGTCCATCATCAAACGAGAGAAAACGTCCATCTGAGCTACGTTTAATCTTCTTTCTTCCATAATGTATGGGGTAAGATTTGTTGGGCCAAACATTCCCATATACTGATCGGTTACCAAACCGTTGTTTCCTAAATGCTTTACAGAGAAATCTCTGAATTCTTTTTTAATGTCCATATTTCTATTGGTATTATTTTAAATTTTTTCAAAGTTTAAATTACAACTTTTATTCCTAAAATTATATAAGACTTTTTGTCACAGAAGATAAATGATTATGAACCAGTTTGTCTTACATTATCTTTTTCTGCCTGCATAAATACCTTTGATAGGAGAATATTCAATAATGTCACTTAATCGCATTGAGGCCTGCTTCAGCAATGTTATTTTTTGAAGCAGCTCAAAATATTTTGCAGGATCAGAATTACTGTGTTCATCAAGCTCTTTGGCCGTTTGCTTAATTAGATAATCTATATATCTGTATTTATGTAGCAAAACATCCCCTTTCACCTGCTCTGCAATTTTATCTCCGTAGTTGGGTGGATAAATATTTCGGGACGCCCAGTTTTCAAGATCATCCAACGGAATTAATGCATCCACCACTTTTGAAGTAATCTCTTCATCCATAAAAGATACAAAAAAGTTTCCGCTTCTCAATTCATCATTCTGAATACCTTCCTTTACGTGATTAATAATAATTTCATTTCCTTTTATCAGAAAGTTATAATGTTCTTCATCAAAATGCTGTAGAATCTCTTCTATCACCGTGATCTGATACTCTTCATCCTGATCATCCTTTCTTTTCAAAATGACATCACCGAACATCAGCATATGATCCACCAGTTTATTTTCCATGAATAACACTTCAAACAAAAACGGATCTTCTTTCCCTTCGTCCAAAGGAACAACCTCCATTTTTACAGGAGCCACATTTTCCTTTTGCTGCTGAACATGCTGTTTCTGATTTTGAGTCACCTGTCGCTGAACATCCAGCTCATTGAATAAACTCTGCTCAGAAAGTCCGAATTTATTCGAAACCTCTTTTAAATAAACTTCTCTCTTTAAAGCATTCTGAACAAAACCAACTGATTTTACAATATCTCTGATGGCTTCCGCTTTTTTAATCGGATCGTTTCCTACTTCTTTTAAAAGGATTTCTGCTTTGAAATCAATAAAATCCATCGCTTCATTTTCGATGAATTTCTCTACATATTCCTGAGAATGTTTTCGAGCGAAAGAATCAGGGTCATCTCCATCCGGAAATAGAAGAACACGAATATTCATTCCTTCTGTCAAAAGCATATCAATACTTCGGAAGCTGGCTTTAATTCCGGCATTGTCACCATCAAAAAGAATCGTAACGTTTTCCGTTAATCTTTTGATCAGTTTAATCTGCTCCGTCGTTAAAGAAGTTCCCGAACTAGCCACGACATTCTCAATTCCTGACATGTGAAGCGAAATCACATCCATATATCCTTCTACCAAAAGACATATGTTCTTTCTCGAAATCGCCTGTTTACTTTGGTTTAAGCCATAAAGGACATTCGATTTATGATAAATTTCGGTCTCCGGAGAGTTGAGATATTTCGCTGTTTTAACATTACTCTTAAGAATTCTGGCTCCAAAACCTAAAACTCTTCCCGAAAAACTGTGAATAGGAAAAATTACCCTTTCACGAAAACGATCAACTCCTGCAGGTGTATTTTCAGGAAAGATAGAAAGTCCGGATTTTTCTAAAATCTCTTTAGAATATCCTTTTTCTAAGGCAAACGCTGTAAAAGCATTTTTCTTTTCAGGAGAATATCCTAGCTGAAACTTTTTAATAATATCATCACGAAGTTCGCGCTCTTTGAAATAGGATAGTCCAATCGATTTTCCTTCTTCAACTTCCCAAAGGAAATTTTGAAAATAGTCATTCGCAACCTCATGGATTTTATATAATAAATCCCTTTCCGATTGTGCATTTTTTGCTTCTTCCGAAAAGTCTTTCTGATCTTCTTCAATTTCAATTCCGTATTTTTTCGCAGCATGTCGAAGCGCTTCGGGATATGTGAAATTTTCGATTTCCATTAAAAAAGAGATCGCAGTTCCCCCTTTTCCAGTGGAAAAATCTTTCCAAATCTGTTTACTTGGTGAAACTACAAAACTCGGTGATTTTTCATCATGGAACGGACTGAGTCCTTTAAAGTTAGACCCTGCTCTTTTGAGCTGCACATATTCGCCAACAATCTCTTCTACACGTATTGTTGAAAATATTTTATCTATGGTCTGCTTGGAAATCATACTACAAAAATATACAATTTTATATAGAATCTTAGTATGGAAAACTTCACATTATCTGTAAAATTTTGATTATAAATAATTTGAATTTTAATTATTTTGAAATAATACTGGAAAATAATCGTCTATCATATTTATCGTAGAAACTAGTCGGAGGGTTTTCGTTAGCTGGTTTTATTTTAACTTTCTACTAAAAACTATTTGTTTTATTTTTGATGTAAATTTTGATTTTAAATAATTATAAAATGTTTAATATCTATAAACCTTCAAAAGGTTTTGTATGGACAAGATCAAGAATTATTCTTGCTTTTATTCTTGTTGATTCTTTGATATTATTTTTAATTTATACTTTGGGAATCAAGAAAAGTATGGTTGCTCATTTTTTCAGTTGGTTTTCAATATTCCCTTTTGTTGCATATTTTATAAACATGTGGTTTCCCGAACAATTAAAGGGAAAATTGGAAGGAAAGCTTATTTTTGAAAAAGAAAAAATCACGATTGATAATATAGGTTACCCAATTGAAGAAGTAAAATATATAGAAATTATTCCAAATGATTATAAAGGCAAATATATCGACAGAAATGCCTTTGACGGAATGTTTTCTCAGGGTTGCAACAATAAATTAAAAATAAGGCTTCTCAATAATCAGGAAAAGTGCTTCTTTTTTCAGAGACAACATCCGAGAGAACTTTTATATATATCCGATCAGCTTAATTATTATATAGAAAAAGGATTATTAACCAAAAAAGAAAGAAATAATATATTAAATTACAATTGAAATGGAATTCAAAATCAATACAATAGAAGACTGGCAAAACATAGTCGATACTATTATTCCTCAGTTACAGCATAATATTCTCCTCTTAAAAGGAAATTTAGGGGCTGGAAAAACAACTTTCACCCAATTCTTGCTGAAGAGTTTGGGAAGTACAGATGAAGTCAATTCTCCAACCTATTCTATTGTGAATGAATACAACACCCCTAAAGGAAAAGTCTATCATTTCGATCTGTATCGCTTAAAAAACATCGAAGAAGTCTATGATATCGGGATTGAAGAATATTTAGACAATGCTTTTCTGTGCATTATTGAGTGGCCGGAAGTATATGAAGATGAGCTTTACGGGCTTAAATACCACGAAATGAGTATTGTAAACACAGGGGAGAATAGAGAAATTTTATTCGACTAAATATTATGTATCTTTGCTTCTTGAATTCAATTGAAAAATAATTATCTGTAAGATATAGTTTAGAATGAGTACTACAAATATTTTCACCCCTTTTACTGAAGAGGAACTGATTCCCAAAGCAGAAAAGCTTGAAGTGATTAAAAAAGGCAAACAGTTCAGTATTGGCGTTCCAAAAGAAACCTGCCTTAATGAAAGGAGGACCTGTATTACACCAGATGCTGTACAGGTTTTGGTAGAACATGGTCATGAAATTATTATAGAATCCGGAGCCGGACAAGGCTCGTTTTTTACAGATTTACAATATTCTGAATCGGGGGCTAGAATTACACAAGATCCTAAAGAGGCCTTCGGACAAGATTTAATTTTAAAAATTAACCCTCCTACCGAAGACGAAATTGAATATATGAAGCCGAATACCTATCTGGTTTCTGCACTTCAGATCAATTTGCGGGATAAAGATTACTTTTTAAAACTGGCAGAAAAAAAAGTAAATGCTATCGCTTTCGAATTCATTGTTGATGAGTACAAACAATTGTCTTTAGTACGATTAGTAGGTGAAATTGCCGGAACAGTTTCTATTCTTTACGCTTCCGAACTCTTAGCTTTATCAAACGGTTTAATGTTAGGTGGAATTACAGGAGTAAGACCGGCTGAAGTAGTCGTTTTAGGGGCAGGAATTGTGGGTGAATTCGCAACAAAAGCAGCCATCGGTTTAGGAGCCAGTGTAAGAGTTTTTGATAATTCACTTTCAAAACTGAGAAGGCTTCATACCATTGTAGACAGCAGAGTTCCTACTTCGATTATAGATCCTAAAGAGCTTCGTAAGGCATTAAGACGTGCAGATGTAGTGATCGGAGCCCTTCCGAGATTAAATATGACCCCGATCGTAACAGAAGATATGGTCATGAAAATGAAAAAAGGAAGCGTTATTATTGATATCACGATCGACAACGGAAAAGTGATTGAAACTTCTGAACTCACTACCATGGAAGATCCTTATGTCATTAAACACGGTGTTATTCATTGTGGACTTCCGAATCTTACCTCAAGAATGCCGAGAACCACCACAAAAGCCATCTCTAATTTCTTCCTGTCCTATATTTTGAATTACGATGAAGAAGGCGGTTTCGAAAATATGTTGGTTCGCAAAAATGAAATGAAGCAAAGTCTTTATATGTACAAAGGCAGACACACAAAAAAAATCATTTGCGATCGTTTCGGACTTACTTATCATGATATCAATCTTTTAATTTTCTAATGAAAAAACTTAAATTCTACTTAATAGGTCTCATTCCGGGACTTGCCATTGTATTTTTTGTCTTAAATAAAAAAGGAGCAAGCTGTAGTGGCTACCTTCCGAACAGCCGTGTCATTGCCGAAACATTATCTAAAGATTTCCAGTATTCTGAGACTTTTAAAGCTGAAATGAATACATTGAAAATTGATGAAAAATTCTTAAAAGACAGTATTATTACACTTGGAAAAGTAGATTTTGACAGAAGCCACGCACAAAAACAACCTTGTCCGGATTACGTTTTAGTATATCCTGAGAAAAATCCTACTTACGAAATCAGCTACGAAAAGTGTGAGGAAAGTGTAACACTGAATTCTTTAAAGAAATTGAAATAGTTTTAAACAAGGATTGAGATGCTCCGGCTTCGCTCAGCATGACATTCCTAAAACAACATGCTATGGAAGGCAATTATTACATGATTCATGACTATCTGATATTCATCGGGGTATTTGCTATTTTCTTTTTTGTGACGGTAAGCATCTATTTATTCAGCCAGAATCAAAAATTTAAGATCCGGAATGCTAAACTTTCTGAGGCCAATAAAATCATTGAGCAGCGATTGAATGAGGTTCAGCTTGAACATATCGGAACAAAGCTGAATCCGCATCTTTTTAAAAATATTTTAAATTCAGTTCAGTCACATGCTTATCAGACGTATATGTCACTGGATAAGCTTGCCAACGTTCTGGATTACATTTTATACGAAAGCAACAACAAATTCGTAAGTCCAAAAGATGAGCTGAATTTCGCTTTAAGTTTAATTGAGATCAACAAAATAAAAGTGAATCCTCTTTTTGATTTCAGGATCAAATCTAAAATTAATAAGTCCGATGAAATTTATGAAGAGAAGGTTTTTGCACCCCTCATTTCCGTTGATCTGATCGAAAATGCTTTTAAACATACCGATTTTCTTGCTCAGGATTCCTTTATTTCCATTCAGCTAGAGCTTGAAGGCCGTATTTTTACCATGAAAGTAAGTAATAAAGCTTCTTTAAAAAATATACTGGAAAAAGAGAAAAGCGGTTTTGGAAGTCAATCTTTGGACCAACGATTAAAAATGATTTATAATGATCATTATTCTCTTCACAAAAACTCAAAAAACGGTATATTCACAGCAGAATTAAAAATTAATCTGGGAGAATTCTATGATAAAATGCGTTATTCTTGATGATGAATTACTGGCAATCAGCTATTTAAAACTTCTCTGTGAACAAATCGACAATGTAGAAGTTGTAAGAGCATTTAATGATCCCAAAGTCTTTTTAAATGAAATTCATAATCTGGATTGCAACATCTGTATTTTAGATATCGAAATGCCCGGAATGAATGGCTTACAGGTAGCCGAATTGATTTCAGATTCAAAAAAAATTATTTTTACAACCGCTTATAAAGAATATGCAGCCGAAGCATTTGATCTGAATGTGGTTGATTATGTAAGAAAGCCTATAAAAAAAGAACGCTTGATACAAGCTTTCGAAAAAGCAGAGGAATTACTTCAGAATTCTCACAAGAAAAATCTTATTGAGTGGAATACCAACATCGGTAAAACTGTTATTTTTACAGACCAGATTGCTTATATAAAAACTTCTGAAATTGATAGCCGTGACAAAGATATCATCCTGAATGACGGAACAACAATTGTTTTAAAAAATCTAAACTTTAAAAATCTTCTTGAAATGCTGCCTTCAAAAGATTTTGCCCAGGTTAATAAAAAGGAGATCATCGCATTATCTTCCATCAAAGTTTTCTCTACCAACGAAATTATTACAACTCTTGCTTTAGAAGGAGAAAGTTTCCTGAAATTACAAATTGGAGAAACTTATAAAAACTCATTAATGGAAATGTTTGGAAAGTAGATTTTTCATACATTTTTCCTTTTGTTACAGAATTTGACGGTTTTATTACACCTCTCATTTTTAATCATTTTACCGATGTACTTTTGCCTCCGGTTAAATGATTTATACATGAAAAAAATTCTTTTTGCAGGTGGTATTCTCATATCCAGTTTTTGCTTCTCTCAGGAAACTTCCTCTACCATCAAAGCATCATTTTTCGACGGAATTGCTGTAGCAGGATATGTAGACCATGGAGCTTTTATCAATTTTACAGGACCTAATATCAGTTTTAAAAATAAAAATTTAAAAGTAATATTGGGAATGTTGCCTTCACTCAGAATTAAAGAAGATAAGTCTGCAGGAACCAAAAACAGTGCTGTTACCCCAAATCTTGGAGTGGGTTTAACAGCTGTCTACAAAAAAATCGCATTACAACTTCCCTTATATTACAATATCAAAACTTCTACTTAGAATGGAACCTGGAAAATCGGGATCGGTCTAGGCTATTCTTTTAAATAGATTTCATTACATTATTAATGACATTGATTACATTTTAAAAAGAAGAACAGCTATTATAATTAAATTCTTATCAACTTTGCATTAAAATATTGGAATTATGAATCTGGGGAAATACAGAAATTTTATTTTCTACGTGGTTACCATTTCTTTCTTCTCTTGTCTGATGTATTTTTTCATGACAGAGGGACAAACATTGGAAATTAAAGAAAACATTATAACAAAAACGAATAACGGCTCAAGCTGGGATAATTTTTCTGAGGCTTTCAAAACCAATTTACACCACCCTTTAGCATTGCTTTTAGCACAGATTGTTACCATTATTTTGGTAGCAAGACTTTTTGGGTGGATTTGTATGAAAATAAAGCAGCCTACTGTAATCGGAGAAATGATTGCAGGTATCGTCCTTGGTCCTTCACTTTTAGGAATGTATTTCCCTGAGTTTTCAGCGTTTCTTTTTCCTAAAGAATCATTGGGTAATCTACAGTTTTTAAGTCAGATTGGTCTTATTCTGTTCATGTATATCGTAGGAATGGAACTGGATCTGAGTGTTTTAAGGAAAAAAGCGCATGATGCAGTCGTAATCAGCCATGCAAGTATTATCATTCCTTTTGCTTTAGGAATTGGTCTTTCTTATTATATTTATCATGAGTTTGCACCTCATGGAATTCAGTTTACCTCATTTGCATTATTTATAGCGATTTCTATGAGTATTACTGCATTTCCTGTATTGGCAAGAATTGTTCAGGAGCGAAATCTCCAGAAGACAAAGCTAGGAACCATCGTCATTACCTGTGCTGCTGCTGATGATATAACAGCATGGTGTATTCTTGCTGCCGTCATTGCTATTGTAAAAGCAGGATCGTTTGCAAGTTCTCTCTATGTAATTCTTATGGCAATTGCTTATGTATTTTTAATGATAAAAATCGTAAGACCTTTCTTAAAGAGAATCGGAGATCTACAGGCCGGAAAAAATACCATTAATAAACCGATGGTTGCTATTTTCTTCCTTACTTTGATTATTTCTGCCTATACTACTGAAGTTATCGGAATTCATGCATTATTCGGAGCATTTATGGCAGGAGCAATTATGCCGGAAAACACAAAATTCCGTACTCTTTTCATTGATAAGATAGAAGATGTAGCTTTAGTACTTTTGCTTCCCTTATTTTTTGTTTTTACAGGACTTCGTACCCAGATTGGTCTTTTAAATGACGGACATTTATGGATGATTACCGGATTTATTATTTTAACGGCGGTAACAGGAAAATTCGCAGGAAGTGCTTTAGCAGCAAAGTTCCTTGGTATCAATTGGAAAGAAAGCTTAACGATTGGAGCCCTAATGAATACAAGAGGATTAATGGAGCTTATTGTCCTGAATATCGGTTATGACCTAGGAGTTTTAAGCCCTGAAATCTTTGCCATGTTAGTCATTATGGCATTATTTACAACCTTCATGACAGGTCCTGCTCTGGATCTTATCAATTATATCTTTAAATCTAAAAAAAGTTCTTTTGAAGAAACCCATGATGGAAATGATTTAAAATATCGCGTATTACTATCATTTGATAATCCTGAGTCCGGAAGTACGTTACTCAAGCTTGCCCATGACTTTACCAATAAAATGAATGGGAATAAAAGTATTACGGCAATGAATATCGCGCCTGTAAATGAAATGCATGCTTATGATATTGATGAATATGAAAATGAACAGTTCAAAAATGTAATTGAAACCTCCCATGATCTGAAATTAAAAGTCACCACTCTTTTCAAAGCATCAACAGATATTGAAAATGATTTAACCAGTATTTCAAATAAAGGAAATTATGATCTTCTTCTCATCATGCTTGGTAAATCTATGTATGAAGGAAGTTTACTAGGAAGATTATTAGGATTTACAACAAAAATTATCAATCCTGAAAAACTCTTGAATACCGTAAAAGGCAAAGGAAATATATTCAACAACTCGCCTTTTGATGATTTTACATTACAGATTCTTGATAAAACACATATTCCTGTGGGAATCTTAGTAGAAAAAGAGTTCGAATCTGCTGACAGAGTTTTTGTGCCCATTTTTAACTTAAGTGATTTTTATTTGCTTGAATATGCTAAAAGACTGATTAATAATAACAATTCTCAAATCATCATTCTGGATGTTGCCGGACAGATCAGAAATAATATTGAAGTAAAAGAACTAATAAGAAGTATCGAACAAGTTGCACCCAATCACATCACTTTATATAACGAGAAAAAAATCGAGAAAGAATTTTTGAACGCTCAAGATCTCATGTTGATCAGCAGCAAAAGCTGGAAAAATCTGATTGATACAAAGAGTTTATGGCTATCTGATATTCCATCAACATTGATTATTTCTAATCCATAAATATGGATTCTCAAAAAAGCACCTTTCTTAGGTGCTTTTTTTATATTGTTTCTTGATTTTTCATCAACTTAATTACATATTTTAAAGCTATTGTTTTACAACTTTCTCTGAAACAATGCTGCCATCTTCGAATTTTATTGTTAGAATGTAAACTCCTTTTACTAAAGAAGACATATCTATCTTTTTCTGATTTGTCTTAAATAATAATTTCCCAGAAATATCGTATAAAGATGAAGTTGAAATCTCTTTTCGCGTCTTAATGTTTACTTGATCATTAGTCGGATTAGGGAAGATACCTTCCCATTCAAAGCTTTTTTCTCCGGTTTTGAGATAAGATGACAAATTCATTTTATACATTATAGGCTTCTGAACTGAAAAATTGTGACCTCCCGAATAACAAATTCCCCCCGTAGAACATCTTATATTTGTATGATAAACACCCGGATCAATAGCCATAAAGGTATTCCCATTATCAGTGCTTATCCATGAACCATACGTACTCGATGAATTACCATTTTGACCTACAGCAATTAAAATATCTGTACCGGGAAGATAAGATATATCAATCCATGTAAGCGGTATTCCGGTAGATGTAAATTCATTCCATGTTACCCCTCCATCCGTTGTTCTTAAAAACTTCATTGGAGTTATTATGTTTGGGTTCTGTTCTACTACTATTCCTTTATTCAGATCACTCCAGGCCGTCAAATTCCAATTACTACCTTCAAACGTATGGGATATTTCTGTCCAACTAAGACCTTTATCAATTGTCTTAAAAATTTTATATCCTCCGACTCTCGATTCCCAAAAATATATTGCATCTCCCAATGTGTAATAATAATGTGCAGCAGCGCCTGGTGTGTTAGGACTATTCGTTATTGGAGTCCAGTTTGTTCCACCGTCTGTTGTTCTGTAAATTACATATTTTCTATTAGGATCAAAACCATCTGCATTCAAAGATAAGGCAATACCCGTATTTGTATCAAAGAAATGTACCAATTTACCACCTAAATTCTGCTGGGGAAAGCTAAATTGTTTTTGCCAATTAAGACCTCCATTGGAAGTTTTCCAAATGTCATTATGCATATAAGGATCATTATACTGAGTCATCAACCATGCATTCATATTATCTGCAGCGGAAAAACTATTTACCCCAACACCATACAGCGATATATTCAGGCCAGTATAATATGCATTAACATCACTAAATTCTCCTGACACCCAACTTGCGTTACCATTGGCTGTTTTTGCATAAGCTATTGGTATATTACCGGAATAGGTCCAAACATTATCATTATTAATAATATTAATACCATAAATAGCCGAGTTGTTCTGTGAAAATACCTGATTCTGTATGCTCCAGAATTGAGAAAACAAGGATGAAACTGCTAATTGAGCAAATAAAAATGTAAAGATTTTCTTCATGTTTATTAGGTTTAATTCAATAATTATTAGTTACTAAAAAGGGCACTACATTACTAATAAAGCTATTTTATTCGTTCATAATTACTGTTCATATTTCCAATACTATAAACTTTATTATATTCAATCTACAATTTCTAAATATAAAAATAATTAGAAGTATATACAATAAATATATCACAATACTTAGATAAATATTTTAATTACATCAATTCAAATGACGGAATGGTATATAGAATATCGTATGTGGCAAAAAGCCAAAAGCCTCATTCCTTTCTAAGATGAGGCTTTTCTATACTACTTTAGTAGTATATGTTATATATTATCTGTTATAGCAAATTTATTTTTGGTTTTTGTTCATAAAAAAAGTCTCATAGAAGTTCATCTATGAGACTTTTAAATAAAAACTGGCGGCGACCTACTCTCCCGCTTTCGCAGTACCATCGGCGCTGGTGGGCTTAACTTCTGTGTTCGGAATGGG